>MDTD01078378.1_pt1 | contig 229896 bp, 186 predicted proteins | sample 811221 | NCBI WGS metagenome assembly MDTD01 (sample SAMN05326646, study PRJNA326480) | marine metagenome | isolation source: seawater | place: Pacific Ocean: South West | collected 2011
CCGGAGGTTTATTTTGTAGCTCGTAAATTGAACTTCTAGTTATTAAATATGTGATGATCTGACAATAACAGACCTACGATTGAGAACAGATGGACCACCCCAGACCCCAATTCATAATTCTTAATTTTGAATTCTTAATTCCGCGAAGCGCCCAACTCAAAACTCAACACTAAACACTCAAAACTGCGAAGCACTCATTCTTAATTCCGCAAAGCGGCACCGTAGCGAGAATTTTAATTCCCCGATGCCATCTCAAAATAATCGACCACGAGGTTAGCCATGGCGCGAACGCCGAGTTTCATACCGCTTTCATCAATATAAAAATCAGGAGTATGGTGACCGGCAGGAGTTCCCCCGCGAGGTAATCCTCCGAGGAAGAAATATAAACCCGGAATTTCTTCCACAAAGAAAGAGAAATCTTCTGCCCCGGTAACTGCGGGTACGAGGATCACTTTATCTTTTCCGGCTACATCCTGCAGTGTTGGTACCATTTGTGCCGTAAGGTCCGGATCGTTGAAAGTGATGGGATAGCCATGTTGTATCTCAAGAATTGCCTCGGCTCCGTTACTTTCTGCGGTATTGGTTACAATGGTTTCCAGCCGTTCAAAAATTTCGTCTCGCATTTCATTATCCAGAGCACGGATAGTACCCTCCATATACACTTCTTCGGGGATGATATTGCTACGAACACCGCCATGAATTTGTCCAACAGTAACGACCGCCGCCTGATTGGTGAGATTCATATTACGGCTCACAATGGTCTGAATGTTATTGATGATCTGAGCAGCCGTGACGATCGGGTCCACTCCGCTCCATGGTGCCGAGCCGTGAGCCTGTTTTCCTTTAATGGTGATGCTGTAACTGTTCGAGCTGGCCATAATTCCACGTGGTCGGTAAGCGATCATACCTACCGGAGTGGCATCGGAAATATGTAATCCGAAAATGGCATCTACATCCGGATTTTTAAGCACTCCTTCTTTTACCATAAGTTCAGCACCGCCTTCTTCGCCGGCCGGAGCTCCTTCCTCAGCGGGTTGAAAAATAAACTTTACGGTGCCATTGAGATCGTCTTTCATTTCAGTGAGGATCTGAGCAACCCCCATCAAAATAGCGATGTGGGTATCATGTCCGCAGGCGTGCATAACGCCAACTTCTTTACCCTGATATTCGCCCACCACAGTAGATCTGAATGGAACATCGGTTCGTTCTACCACAGGAAGTCCGTCAATATCGGCGCGAAGACCAACAACCGGTCCGGGTTTCCCACCTTCTAAAATGGCAACTACTCCGGTATGGGCTACTCCGGTTTTAACCTTCAGTCCCAACGATCGCAGGTGTTCAGCGATCTTTTCAGCGGTTTTGAATTCACGGTTCGAAAGTTCCGGGTTTTCATGAAACCAGCGCCGCCATTCGATCACTTGTTCTTCAAGCTCGTTGGCTTTTTGATCGATGATCTGTTTAAGATTTGAAGTTTGTGCGGTCGCTGAGGCTGAAATAAAACTGAAGATCAGAAAGAAGTAAATTGATTTCATTAGATACCGTGATTTTTTTTGAGAAGTAAAGAAATACACAAAATCATTAAAACTATAAAGTCGATTTAAGACAAAAATATGAGGTTGGTCGTCATTAGAAAGAACGGGTTAACACATAGCCAGCCTAAACCAAAGCAATCGGGAGACAAGAGATGAAAACTATACGTAAACATACTCAGAATGTATGGATCGATACTATTTCTTTGGCATGTATGATCGTGCTGACCATTACCGGGTTTTTACTGAAATATAAATTACCACCGGGTAGCCGCCGGGCCGAGTTATGGGGATTTACCCGCCATGAATGGGGCGATTTTCATTATTGGATTGCGATCGTGCTTATTGTTTGTATTGGTTATCACCTTGTGCTGCATCTACCATGGATCAAGGGGGTTATATCTCCCACAAAGGGAGAAAGAAAATATGTAAAGGTCGCTGCGTTTTCGATGCTATTTATTGCGCTGGTCGCTTTTGGAATGACTATTTTCACCGGAGCGGTTACGCACCATTGAACCAGATTTAATGGGACAGGGATACAGAGAATTTCGAAATTGAGTTCAAATCTGTTAGTCTCGTTCTTAAAGTTTGGCTAGTCCTTTTGAGAATACATGAATTTTGCTGCCAACCATTTTCTAACAGGCTCGTCGTAAAGTTTAAGTGACATATACGAAAGGCCAATAGTAAAGATGACAAGGATGGTACCGACGGCAAATCCCTTTCCAATCGGGATATTATTTTCTGTCACCCAGGCATAAAAAACGTACGTAAATGGAAAATGAATGATATAGACCGGGTAAGATATATCACCCAGAAAAGTACTTATTTTCTCAGTACGGGAATTTTTAAGTGTGCCAAGTGAGCCCAGGTACACAATAACCGGAAATACAAAAATAACGACCAGAGAATCATATAATCCGTTTAACCAGAGATGTTCTGTACCGCCAATTCTGGGAATTGCTAAGAAAAGAACTAGTAACATACTGCTCATAAGAAAAGTATTTCTTCCGCTTTTTATCGTAATAGACCTTCGAAGTAACATTCCTGCCATATAAGGAAATAAAAGTCTGGTAAAGCCAATTCGTAATTGCTCAGGTTCCAAAGACCACCCGCCAATTATATCACCATGTGGGCTGGTTACGGCTAATTGTATGAGCGCCATTGCTGCTATTACAACAAAAACGGATAATATCAGTTTGGGTAATTTTCTGAGAATTAAAGCGTGCAATATGTTTGCTATGTATTCAAGAAAAAGTGACCATGCCGGGCCATTTAGCGGGTGCATTTCATTCCATCCCCGAATATCCATTGAGGTTGGTAGAGGTAATAATGTATAGCCAATAACTAAGACTATTAATAGTTGCCAAATAGAGGTTTCGGCAATTTTAGGGAAGTAATCGGATTCACCAAAGTAAAAACTCAGAGCACCTATGGTCATGCCAAATATTATCATAGGATGAAGCCGGATCAGTCTTCTCTTGAAAAAATCTTTGATACTCATGGAATCCCACCGATCGTCATAAGCATGTGCCATCACAAATCCTGAAAGCATGAAGAAGAAATCAACGGCCAGATATCCATGATTGATCCACTGTTTTGTATGATCCCCTCCGGAATAAACTTCAAGCACATGAAAAAAAACAACAACGATAGCAGCTACACCGCGTAGTGCGTCTAATACCTTAAAGTGCCTTTTAGAATCATTAAAAGCAGAACTGGATATTTCCATTATACAAGATTTAACTCCAACAAAAGATCAATATATAATGCGTCATGTTAACACAATAGGGCAGGAATAAATGTGCCTTGTGGAGGTAGGATAAACTATCACCGGCTTTAATTATTCATACAACTCTGGTTTTAATTGGCTCATAAACAGGGGGCTATTGAAGTAAAGACCATGATCAATAAAAAGTGATCGAATATTCAGCTTCGAATTCGGCTCCCGGATCTAATATGAGCATTCCTTCCTTTTCTTCGATCTTTTGGGTAGAATCGGAGGCATCCGTAATTCCCAGCCAGGGTTCTATGCATACAAAAGGAGATGCCGGTTTTGCCCAGATTCCCAGATATGGAAAACCATCAAAATTCACAGAAAGAACTTTGCCGTGATTCTTACTCACAAGTGAGACTTTGCGTGATCTCAGTTCCTTGAAGATCAAGGCATCATTATTGAACAGATCTTTATGTAACGGAAGAGTACTGGTATCATTCAGAATGAGTGTTCTATTAGTGCTAACCAGGCCGGAATTGTCGAGCAACCAGGTGGAATCGGTCTCTTTTTCTTCAAAATCCAGATAATAGTCCTCATATTCATCCCCATCAAAAAAGGGACAATTAAAAGCCGGGTGACCACCCAGCGAGAAATACATCATTTCATCACCGGGATTTTTTACGGTGTGATGAATGGTGAGTGTATGGTCTTCAAGGGAATAATGGGTCAGGAACTCAAATTTAAAGGGGTATTTTCTGAGGGATTCCTCATCCCATTTCAGTTTAAAAAGGATAGAGTCCGATGTTTGCTCCATGCGTTCTACTTTTTCAGAATGGCGAACCAAACCGTGTTTCGGAACCGGATAGGATTTTTCCTTATAAAAAAGCTCTCCATTCTTTAGGGCCCCGATTATGGGAAATAAAACCGGAGCGTGACTTCCCCAAACATCCTGGTCAGCCCGCCACATGTATTCTTTTCCGGTTTTTAAAGATATTACAGAGCATAATTCAATACCCCTTTTGGTGATGGAGACTTCGAGATCAGAATTTTTGATAGTGTAGTTCATAAAGGAATAATAAAAAGGAGAATCTCGTAAATAAAGAGAGGGTGCAAAAGAGTATAGAACCAATAACCGATTCAAATCCTGTTAAACTCCGTGAAAGAGATCAAATCTCTGGTCGAAGTACAGGAAATCAGTCCGAGAAACAGGATAAGATGGTAATATCGCAATCCCTGCCCCATACAGTCTATGATGCTTTTTTCTTTAGATAATCCACCAATTCCCCTTTTTTATCAGCTTTGATCAGCCGCTTGATCTCCCTGGACTTTTTAGGGGCTCCATCCAGCTCATGGACTTTAATCAAGGTACGAATACCTCCGGCCATGCCTTCATATTCATCGATCTCGAAATCAGCTTGAATAATGGCCCGGGCCCATCCACCCAGAAAAACTGGCATCAGTTTGTCAGAATCTCTTGACCATAGATCCAGATGGTATGAATTTATTTTGACCGACAACGTGGGTGTTCCCATCATCCATTTGATCACAAAAGCCTGAACGTCCCTCCGTTTTTTCTTTTCTGTGGTAAATGGAGGGGATTCCAGCCAGTCCACACAATCCACAATTAGTGTATGGTAAGGGGCATAATCTTCTTTGGCTTCCAGCTTGATACGTTTCGGGAGTTCACAATCGCCGGCTTTAAGTGGCACTGTATTGAACAGGAAGAGGACTAAGAGTGTGGTAATAACTGATCTCATGATTAAGGCAGGTTAGTATTTAAAAGAATAATTACAGATCTAAAGAAAGATTCGTGAATTTATTAGGTAGTTACAAATAAACTCAGAAGGTCGGGTGCATTCAATGCCTGAGTTGCAATGCGCACTATAATTAAGGTGTTTATTAACATAATCTTCATAATAATTAGTTAAGGTCACCTGATTAAGAACCAATCCCTGATAGTATGGCGGCAATTAGAAAGCATTCGCAAAATGTGATCATCGACTCCATTTCGTTTGCCTGCATGGTGATCTTAACTGTTACAGGAATATTGCTTCATTTCAGATTACCACACGGTAGTCATAATAGTACGATCTTAGGCCTGACCCGGCACCAATGGGGGGAATTTCATTTTTGGGTGGCCATGGTCTTCGTGGCGGGGATCATTGTTCACAGTTTACTACACCTTCCGTGGATCAAATCCGTGATCTACCCGAAGGACGAAAGCCGGAGACGCAAAGCGGTGCTTATTTTTTCATTGGGAATTTATGCTTTGCTGATCTTCACCTTTGTAATACTGATGGTGCCTATCTACGAAGGAGCATCCGGGTAAACTGTCTGCCAACACAGATCTTGTCCGGCCGTTAAAATCTATTATTTTAGCGTATGATCAAACAATGCTGCCTCTTACTATTGATAGTTTTTATAGCGTGTGGAAATCCTTCAGAACCGGAGGTTGATGGGATCAGCAGAGGCTTTTTTGCAGGTGAGGTGGGCACACTGAATGCAGGAGGTTTATATGAGAAATTAGGCGGACCTGCTACTTTTACTTATTCCCCCGATGATTCGGTAATTACCATTTCGCTGATCTCCACTTTGTTGTCAGATTCAACTATGACGGAGGTAACTTTTTTTATTCGATCAGAAGGCCGGATTTCTGCAGGCACCTATCCCTTTATGGAAACAACGACCATGGGTGCTCAGTCGGCGAATGGTTTTACCGGAGTGTATGTAAGTCCCGAAATTTCGGATGGAATCTATTATTCCGAATCCGGCACGATGGAGATCACTCACTCGGCAGTCGATACTATAGAAGGGATATTTGACCTGAAGATCTTTACCGAAGTAAGTACCGGTCCGGATACGAATAGCAAAAGCTATACTACGCTAACCGGGGTTTTTAATGCCATTGAGCAGTAGATAGACAGTACGGTCACTTCATTACCGGAGGGATAAATAGCCAAGTACATTTTTCAGTGTGTTGAAACTGCAAACATGGTGATGTATTTGATCATACAAATAGTACATAGGGAGCAGCCCGGATCTGCAAAACACGGAGCAGACATGGAGCAAACACGGAGCAGTACCGAACGAGAGTACTCCCGGACTGATCAGGGACCGGTCAGATCAAAGGCGGATCTCCATCCCTTCGAAAGCCACTTTATATCCCAGATCTCCAATGTGTCTGCGTTCTGGTGAATCAAGGATCAGTGGATTGGTATGATTGAAATGGATGAACGTGATCTTCGTTTTTTCCGAATCAGGCAGATCGTTAAACAGACCAACAGATTCCTCCACAAAAGGATGAGGAATTTCACTCATATCTCTGCCCGGCAATTCATCCGCATCGTAGAAAGTAGCATCGAGTAAAGCCACATCAACCCGGGCAATTTCATCCACAATAGAGCGATCCCATACGTCCCATTTGTTGATGTCAGGGATGAAAAGCATGCGTTTTTCGGGAGACTCGATACGGTAACCCACTGTTTCTGAATATTCATCACGATGAGGGACCAATATGGGAGTAACAGAAAGATTCCGGGTTAGCCGGATCGTGGAATCGGCCGTCAAAGGCATTAGCATGATGTTGCCGTAGTCCACCAGTTGGCTCCACGGACCATTGGTCTGCAGATAGGTTTTCATTCGTGGCATTGCGTATACCGGGATCCGGTCGGCTCCCATAGCTTCGTGGCCAAGCTGCATCAGTCCCGAATAATGCCCGATATGTGCATGAGTTAAGAAAATACCAGCAAAATCATGTTCGGGAGCCCGGGTTTTCATGGTATGAAGCTGATGTCTGATATCGGGGGTGGCTTCAAATAACCAGCTCTGTTTTGTTTCCGCATCCATCAAGGCGAAACTAGTGGCGTGCCGGGCTTCGACTTTACCATCCCAGTACAGAGCGCAGTTTTCTTTTTCACATCCGGCCTGAGGAAAGCCTGCATCCTGAGCAATGCCCAGGATCTGAATATACGTCTGTGGGGAAGAATCCGGATCGGATCTGATATCCGAACAGGCAGTGATGGAAATAACAAGAAAAAGAAGGGAAACTGTTTGAAATTTCATCTCGTCAATTAACAAAAAAAAGTAATGATACACGACGGAATTCTTCAGCTAGGTGCTCGACTTCGGGTTTTGTATATTCAACATATGAAACGGAAAATATCTTTCATATTTCTGCATTTCGGGATCTGGAGCCTCATCATTGCGATGCCTATTTATTACACCAACCGGGCTTTTTCTGTGGATAGTACCGACTCGCTTTGGTTGATCCCATTTCCATTCTGGGTAACAATTGGCATCTTGATCGTGGTCTTTTATCTGAATTATTATGTATTCATTCCACAATTTCTGTTTACTCGCAGATACCTGCTTTATGGCATTATTGTAGTTGGTCTCTTTTTTGTGATGATGGAAGCGCCCAGATTTTTATCTGCATTGATCGACCATCAGCCTCCACCTAAAAGACTGGATGAGGAGATCGCTAGCAGGGTCTTTCCTATCCTTTTTTCCAATGTTTTTTTGATGTATATCACCGTGTTTTTCTCATCAATAGCCTTACGACTCAGTAATCGATGGAAGCAAACAGAAAAGGAGCGCCATAATGCACAGCTTTCTTATTTGACGAGTCAGATCAACCCGCACTTTTTATTTAATACCCTCAACAGTATTTACGGACTGACCATTACTCAAGCTCCTAAAGCAGCAGATATGGTGGGAAAATTATCCGAAATGATGAGATATACGCTGGATTCGAGCCGGAAAGAAATGGTACCGCTAAATGAAGAGATCCATTATCTGCAAGGCTATATTGCCTTGCAAAAGGTCAGGTTAGATGAAAATATATCGCTGGAAGTTTCAATCGATAAAGACGAATTCGGTCATCAGATTGCTCCCCTGATCCTGCTTCCATTTATAGAGAATGCGTTTAAATACGGAGTAAATGCAGAGCAGAACAGCAATATCAAGATCCATTTAAAAACAAATGAGAAGCTACTGAAACTTACCGTGTTCAATAATAAAGTAGAGGTGGATGCTCAGAATTTGAAGAAATCAGGGTTTGGAATCGAAAATACTAAAAAAAGGCTCGAACTCATTTACCCGGAAAAACATGAGTTGGAGTTAATTGAAAATGATTATGATTTCACGGTTAAACTGAACCTTCAGTTATGATGAAGATCAAAGCCGTAGCTATCGATGATGAACCCCTTGCGCTGGATGTGATCAGGGCGCTATGTAATGACGTAGAGTACGTCGATCTGGAAAAGACCTTCACCAAACCGGGAGAGGCGCTGAAATATCTTCGGAAATATCCGGCTGATCTGCTGTTTCTGGATATACAGATGCCTTCCATGACCGGAATAAACCTGTACAAATCTGTTCCACAGGATACTATGGTGATCTTTACTACGGCATTTAGCGAATACGCTGTACAAAGTTATGATCTGAGTGCCTTGGATTACTTACTGAAACCTATAAGAAAGGAGCGGTTCCTGCAAGCGGCTGAGAAAGCCAGAGAGTATTTTGATTACAAGAATGGGGTAGGAACCCCGGAAAATTCCGCGCTTTTTATTCGGGTTAATTACGAATTGGTAAAAATAAATATTGAGGATATCCTCTACGTTGAAGGGCTAAGTGATTATCTGAAAATACATTTGAGTAATGGCCAAACACTGGTTCCTCGAATGACGATGAAAGAAATTGTCGAAAAGCTCCCCACATCGGAATTTATCAGGGTTCATCGGTCATTCATTGTGCCGAGATCTCGTATCCTGAATGTGAAGAGTCGCAGCCTGAATATTCCGGAAAGAGAGATTCCGGTAGGCGTGACCTATACCGAGGAATTGGCAAAATTATTTTGATGGTAAGCCTTTCAAGCCGGCCGGTTCACTAACAGTACATAGTCCGGATTACGGCAATAAAGCAGCGCATTTTGGGTAATACCGTCATCTGTGGGAGATTGAAAACGCGGTCGAAATGTCAATGAATGTAAACCAGAAGAAGGGTTTGTGCAGTTCGTCGCAACAAATATGCAATTCGTCGCAATAATTATTCAGAGACAGATATAAAGCTGATTTTTGGTTCAGAATTAAAAATGAACGAAAGATCAGAACCATGTTAATCCTGGTATTACTTATTGCATTGATACTTACTCCGATGGGGGTAAATGCACAACAAGAGAAAGATACTCTTTCCGCTTCTACTCTTAGCTGGACACTGGAAGAGAGCATTAAATATGCATTGGAGCACAACCTAACTGTTAAGCAGGCAGGGTTGGATCAGGAAAATGCGACATTGAATTATGAGCAATCAAAATATGAAAGGTTGCCGGGTATTTCGGGAAGTGTAAGTCAACGTTGGTCTAACGGGAGTACCATCGATCCGATAACCAGTATCTTCATCAATCAGAAAAGTAGCTCCACCAGTCTGGGTATCAATTCAAATGTTACGCTATTCAACGGGTTTCAAATCTCAAATACCATTAGACAGAATGCACTGCTCGCCGAGCAAAGTGAATTTTTGTTGGAAGAGACAAAGAACAGTATTCAGCTTAGTGTGATGGAAGCCTATATACAGGCGCTTTATTCCAAAGAAGCAGTAGCAATTGCTGAAACGCAGCTGGCATCATCGGCTAAAGAACTGGAACAGGCAAAAGGCTTATTTGAAGGTCGTTCACTCACATTGAAAGATCTGAATGATATTCAGTCTCAGCATGCCAATAATCAGTATAACCTGATAAACACCCGGGCCGGTTACCAACAGCAATTACTCACTTTAAAACAATTACTGGAGTTAGACGGCTCGGTGAATCTGGAGTTAGTGGCACCAGCTGATGAATTCGCTTCTGATCATATGCTTTCGGATACGGAAGATATTTATAACACGGCACTACAATTTCTACCGGAGGTATCCGCATCAAGGACCAATATTAAAATTAGCGGTACCAGTCTGGATATTGCCAAAGCAGGCTTATATCCATCCCTTTCATTAAGCGGTAGTGTGTCTAGTGGATACACAAAAGCAATGGGATTATCATTTACAGATCAGATCGATGGGAATTTCAGTCAGTCACTGGGTTTATCATTGTCTGTTCCCATCTTCAATAAGCGGGCAACCAGTACGAACATACAGCAGGCTAAGATCGGAATAAAGCAGGCTGAATTGAATTATGAAACCACCCGCAAAGAAGTATATCGAAAAATTGAGACCGCATGGCTGAACGCTACTTCCTATAAGGAGCAGATGGCTGCGGCAGAAATTTCAAGAGAGGCAGCCCGCTCGTCCTATGATCTTGCCCGAGCACAATTTAATGTAGGTGAGCTAACCGCCACTGAACTGATCGTAGCACAAACAGCACTGAATACCGCTGAGTTGAATTATTTACAGGCACGGTATCTCACGCTTCTTTATGCCGGGCTCATTGAATTTTATCAAGGTAAACCAATCACATTATAATTATGACTAGTAAAAATACATTAGTTGCTATAACCACATTAGTTGTAATAGCAGCAACGATCTATGGAGTACTTAGTTACTCAGGAGAAGGCGGTACTGAAATTCAGGTTCAAACCGTGACAGCAGGATTAGGGGAAGTCATTTCGACGGTAACTGCAACCGGAACGTTACAGCCTCTTACTCAGGTAGAGGTGGGGACTCAGGTGTCGGGCGAAGTGGAAAAGATCTACGTGGATTTTAACAGTGAAGTAAATGCCGGTGAACTGATCGCGGAACTGGATAAGACCAACCTAAAGGCAGAGGTGGCTCAGGCTAAAGCCTCATTACAAAATGCCCGGAATGAGGTTACTTATCGGGAGGGGATCTTCAACCGAAAGAAGGCTTTGTTCGATCAGAATCTGATTACGGAAGAAGAGTATGAACTGGCTTTATATAATTACAATACGGCGAAGTTTAGTTTGAGTCAGCGCGAATCTGATCTGGAAAAAGCACAAACTAACCTTGGGTACGCCGATATTTATTCTCCGATCTCAGGGGTTGTGTTATCGAGAGAAGTGGATGAAGGGCAGACCGTGGCAGCAAGCATGAGTACTCCTACATTATTCAACATTGCCAAAGACCTGAAGGAAATGCAGGTAGAAGCGGATGTAGATGAGGCAGATATTGGGCAGGTAAAAGAAGGTCAGCGGGTTAGTTTTACCGTGGATGCTTATCAGGGGGAAGAATTTGATGGAACCGTAACTCAGGTTCGTCTGAATCCAACCACTACTTCTAATGTGGTTACTTATACCGTAGTTGTGAATGCAGATAATTCCGGTTTGAAACTGAAACCGGGCATGACAGCTACGATCACTATATATACTCAGGAATTACAAGACATTCTTACAATACAGGCAAAAGCGATGAACTTTGAGCCGGAGCCTGCCATATTAAGTGAGTACTATGCGCAGGAAGGTATTGAAGAGGCAGGTTTGCAAATACCTCCGGAGGAAGGGGCGAGTCCTGAAACCGGCAACTCTCCGGAAGGAGGATTTCCACCCGAAAGTTTTACACCAGGTACGGGAGGTCCGGCCGGATCACCACCTGCAGTAATGCAAAACACAGCACCCGATGCACCTACCATCGTTTATGTGCAAAATGCTGAAGGACTGATCGTCCCTCGTCCGGTTAAGTTGGGTGCTAATGACGGGATAAATGTTGAAGTGATCAGCGGTCTTAATGTAGGAGATGAGGTTGTTTACCGAATCGTAGAAACCGAGGTAGCGACAGATTATGAAGAAGAAACCAGAAGTCCGTTCATGCCGGGCCCACCAAGATAGAGGCAGCTCATGACACGCAATAACACAATAATAAAACTGGAAGATCTCCGAAAAGAATTCATAATGGCTGGAAACCCACTTCAGGTCTTAAAAGGTATTTCCATTGATATAGCCGAAGGAGAATTCGTAACCATCATGGGGGCTAGTGGATCCGGAAAAAGTACAATGCTGAATATTCTGGGATGCCTGGATCAGGCGAGTTCCGGCATCTATGAACTGGATGGAGAGATCATTCGAAATATGAATAAAAATGAGTTAGCTGAGATCCGGAACCGAAAGATCGGCTTTGTATTTCAGTCGTATAATTTGCTGGCACGTACTACTGCCATAGAAAATGTGGAATTACCCCTTTTATACAATAATACACTCACTAACAAAGAAATAAGGAAAAGAGCACTGGAAGCTCTGGATATGGTCGGGCTTTCCGACCGGCTCCATCATACTCCCTCACAGTTATCCGGTGGCCAGCAACAGCGTGTGGCCATTGCCCGATCGTTGGTTAATGACCCGAGAGTGATCCTCGCTGATGAGGCCACCGGTAACCTGGATACAAAAACCTCTTATGAGGTAATGTCCATCTTTCAGGAGTTAAACCGGCGAGGTAAAACCATCGTATTTGTAACACACGAACCCGACATTGCTGCATTCAGCTCACGTACGATCACACTTAGGGATGGTCATGTGATCAAAGATGAAATAAATCCGGCTATCCATGATGCTCAGATCACATTGCAAAAGTACACCGAAGAGGAGGTTCTGGTATGAGAGTGAATAATCTGTTTAAAATTGCCTGGAGAGCGATCTTACTAAACAAAACCCGCACTCTGTTAACAATGCTTGGCATTATCATCGGTGTTGGTTCGGTCATAGCCATGCTTGCTATTGGGGAAGGATCAAAAGAAAGTATAAAAGCTGAAATTTCATCGATGGGATCTAATATGATCAACATCCGTCCCGGTGCAGGTTTCAGAGGTGGGGTAAGAATGGACCCGGGAGCCATGCAATCCCTCACGCTTGATGATTATGAAGCTCTCCAACACGCAGAGTACCTTAGCTCGGTTTCCCCGGTGGTAAATGCCGGCGGGCAATCCATTTATGGTGCTAATAACTGGCCGACAACCGTGTACGGAGTTTCACCGGATTACATAGACATTCGAAAAGTTGAGGTAGAGGATGGAAGTATGTTCACGCAATACCATATCGACTCGAATGCAAAAGTAGCCGTAATTGGTAAAACCGTGGTTGAAAATTTATTTCAGGAAGGAGAAGACCCGGTCGGAAAAACCATCCGTTTCAATAAGATCCCTTTTAAAGTGATCGGCGTTCTATCAGAAAAGGGAGAGAGTAATTTCGGGCAGGATCAGGATGACGTAATATTGTCGCCCTATACAACTGTAATGAAACGAATTTTGGCACAGGATTACATTCAATCCTTGTCAGCCTCAGCAATTTCAGAAGAAAAAGCGGAAGAGGCAGTTACAGAAGTAGAGCGAATTTTGCGGGATGAGCATAATATTTCTGCCGGAGAAGAAGATGATTTCAATGTGTTTTCTATGGATGAGATGATCAGCATGTTCAGTTCAACCAGCGAAATGCTTACCTATCTGCTCGTGGCTATTGCCAGTATTTCCCTGTTGATCGGTGGCATTGGGATCATGAACATTATGTACGTGTCGGTGAAAGAACGTACCAGAGAGATCGGTTTAAGGCTGGCTGTTGGAGCCAAAGGATCCGTTATCTTATTTCAGTTTTTGATCGAGTCGGTGCTGCTCAGTTTTACCGGTGGTTTGATCGGTATCGGACTGGGGATCATATCCTCCTATGCCATCGAGGAGGTCATGAACTGGCCAACTATCATCACTACCTCTTCCATTATGATATCCTTTTTGGTTTGTGCATTTACCGGCACTTTCTTTGGCTGGTACCCGGCCAGAAAAGCTTCGGCACTCGATCCGCTGGTTGCCCTTCGTTATGAATAATACCTGAATAAAAAACCCCAAAAATACCCGATAAGCCCCTGGTTGACAGCCGGGGTTTCTCATTTTTCTTCCCCATAAAGTTCAATTCATCTCTTCTTCAAAAGTTATTGTAAATTCTGTGGATATTAATAATCAAACTGATCGCTTATATCATGAAGAAAAGCACCATACTGATCCTGTTCCTCATCCTGTCTTCTAATTCGGTTTTTGCCCAGGAAACAGATTTTGTGGTGCTGAAGAATGATTCAGTGGTTACGGGCGACCTTACTATAAACGGGAAGATGTTCAGTCAGTCGATGTTTATTCTGGACGACAGCGTATTCATAAAGCAGCAGGAGATCAAAGCCTACCAGCTGGATGGCGAGTATTATTTACGTATGCCGTTCGGGTTTGGTGACCGATTTGCACTGAGGATCGAGGAAGGAAATCTGGATCTGTATTCACGGCCATTCAATTATGTGAGTTCGATGAATGGTATGTATGTGGAATCTCAGCGAATGTATTTTATCAAAGGGGATGGCCCGCTTAAAAACCTGAATGGAGCCAATATTTACGAAGCAGTGGCTGATAATCCGGTAAGTCTTGACTTCATGAAAAAGCGACAGGGATTAACGGTAGTTCAGGTGATCGGAGCGTTGGCCGGGATCGGACTCACCGCCTCTGCTTTTGCCAATCTGGAACCGGATGAAACACCCAATGTAGGTGCGATGGTCGGGGGAATTTCTATTTTCGCCGGAAGCATCTGGATCCCCTATTTTGCCAAAGCAGATCTTCTGGATAAGGCGATCAAATCGTATAATTATCCGGAGTTATTCGAAAAATACGGGAATTGACCGAACGCTGAATACTTGGTTTTGATTCAGAAATAAACATTTTCAAACTTATCGTAGATTTGTTTATTTGCCCGGAATGAAAACCCTCCCGACTGTACAACTCCTGCTGCTATTACTGATGCTCGCCGTCACGGGATGGTCGTGCGGAGCAGGAGCAACGGATGAAGCAGCTCCCTGTTTGCTGGAATCTGTGCATTACGACGAACGGAACAGTCTGCGTTTTTTAACGATCTCGGGTGGTCGGGTCTATCAGCTCACCCAGGAATACATCGATTTTGAAGGAGAAACGGACATCGTTCACGCCTATAGTTTTGTCTATTATCAGGACTCAATTGCCGTAAAGGATGTCGATTTTCCGACGGCTAAATATCCGTACATATCGGTGCGGTCGGAGGAGGACCAGATTCAAAAGATCGTTCGTTATTCTCCGACAGCGGGAGTGCAGTTATTTCATCATTTCGATCATTCCGATGAGAATATTCTGCGGATAGATATGAGTCGGATCGCCAGTACCGGTCATTATCTCTATTTCGGATATGCTTTGTATCATTTCAATGAGGAGGGGAATGTGGTACGAGGCGAGCGCTACCGGATCGACTTTGAGAACCCGGAAGATGATAGTCTGTACAAAATTGAAGACCGCTACTATACCTACGACACCAGGCCCAATCCCTATCAAGGATTACTCATACCGTTCTTTTCTACGATCGATTTTCCCGACCCCCGCTATTTTTCTGAAAATAATGTGATGCGGGAGGAACAGGGATCAGAATATGCGGGCTATCAGTATGAGTATGGAGCGCAGGGAAATGTTCGCATCCAATATCTGCCGGATGGAAATCAGACCCGGTTCGACTATCTGAATTGTGAATAGAAAACAGGTTCCGAATGTATTTTCAGGACCTGTATTCTAAGCCCTGATACTATTTTATTTCCATGGTGAGCGGCGAAAATGAATAATTACTCAGGCCGATCAAACCATAGGCAGTCTCACCGTCCGGAATAATAAGATTGTATAGATCATATGTATCCATTTCGTACAGGAATGATGAATTTGCCGAACCTGCAATAGCCATATTTAAGAGTGTAAGTCCCGGACCAAGTCCATAACCAATGTTATATTCATTCATCTCACCATTATTTATGGTGGTTAACTTGGTAGGGGTGAGCAGTAAATACAACAAATATCCACCAGGACGTTGTTTTACTGATGAGGTAACATCCTTCGGGCTAAGCAGGCTAATCGGTACGCCCCCCTGATTTTATCACAAGATCTTCCGTGAAGTTTAAATTACGTCCGGTTTCGTTGGTAACTTTTATGGCAACAACTCTGATATTGTAACGGTCTTCTTTCCTGGCGTACTTCTTATTTCCTGAATTATTTTAAACATCAGCCTGATAAGTGAATGTCAGACCGTCTTTTGAATCATAGACAGGATATCTGATAGATTCAGGATTTATAACTGGAAGCACATGACCCTAGAAAGAGGATTACCGAAACGCCAACAACAGTGCGGAATATGTATTTCATTGGATTTATACAGGTTGTATAGATTCTGCATCTTAAATATTTTTATGTATAAAACTTTAATAACATTGTCTTTTATGGGAGATATTCAAGCTTGTTCATAAGCACTCTGAGTTCGTTCGTTTGGTAGCCGGTGCTTTAAGTATTGATTGTTTCACTGCTGAATCATTTATTCAACTAAATTTTTTGACTGTTGGATGTCTTTGTAATGAATGCGGGATCAGTGAATTCCTTTTTTGAAACCACCCATTTATTTGCCGCCTATACCACCGAGCATTACCTCGTGGTTACGGGCTTTATTTTCTTTTGTATCTGGTTTGTGAGGATGATGAGATCACGACCGAAAGAAGATCAACGAAGAATACTGCTTTGGATGTCGGTAGTGGTGTCACTGTTTCAGCTGGCTAAGATTCCGCTGAATCTCTACACCGGCGTATTTGATGTAACCAAAGACATCCCCCTGCACATGTGTAATTTCCTGCCGTTTGTTCTGGTTTGGGTATTCTACTCAAAGAGCCGGGTGGTCTGGGCCACGATCTTCTTTTGGGTGATCCTTGGAGCTTCTCAGGCTAATCTTACCCCGACTACCGATTTCGCTCTCTTCTATTACGATTCCATCCGTTACTGGGTGGTGCATTTATTTATCGTATTGTTAACGATCTATCCGGCAATAGTATGGAAATGGGATCTGGAATTGAAAGATGTATGGAGGACCTTTGTGGCTTTGAATGCTGTTGCTCTTGTGATCTATTTCTTCAACCTGATGCTTGGCAGCAATTATCTCTACATCATGTATAAACCGGACAATGCCTCATTATTTGCTTTGTTCCCGCCATGGCCCACCTATATTCTGGTGATCGAAGGAATACTCATCGCCTGGTCCCTGGTCTTGTTCGGAGTGTTCAAGATGATCCGAAACCGATCCCTCAGCTGGAAAGTGGTGAGGAATTAAAGCTGTTTTACTACTTAAAGGGAGAATTATCAGGTCATTGCGATCCGCCGGCTGGCGGAGAAGCAATCTTCTGAAAAGAGGCAAAGAAAAGGAGATCACCACGTTTCCGCCAGCCAGCGGATCCTCGTGATGATGGAGAACTTTGTATAAGTATTGTGAACCATTGGTTCACCTATGCACTCCGAACTGGTAGTTCGGAGCGAGGAAAAACGGAACAGCCGTTGGGATGTACTTTATGAACCGTTTACTGGATAGTAACTACATGTACCTAATGGGAAAACCTCCCAAGGCTTCCGTTTTCGATTTACTTCCCGAATGGCCGTATTACATTCTGGTTTTGGAATTGGTGATTGTCGTATGGGCACTACTTCTTTTCGGAATTTTTAGGGGGATTAGGAGAGGATTTGTTAGTCCCCCTTCGAAGGGGGATCAATCAACACAGGGAATCTGAGTTGATTGTGGGGGATGTTGTTGTTTCTCCAACAGTTGAACCATTTCCTCCAAAGGAGAATTAAAAACAGGGCTAAACTGGAAGCTGGAGCTTCCTGACTACATTGCGCAGGAGGAGCTACGCAACGAGTAGAACCAGTGGAACTGGAGTGATGTTATTCATTGTTTTTTATATAAAAATTAAACCTTTCAATTAGTCCGTTTTTCAAAACGTTGGGATTATTTCGGATATTTATAGCGCCTTCATATAATTCACCAGATTCAAGCGAATCTGTTATGATTTCCAAATAATCATTACGTGTTATGGTTTCTTTACCCATAAATACCCACCTAAACTCAATGGTGGTATCTAAAGAATCTTCGATTACGCATTGTATGCGCAAGGTATCTCCTACAGAGACTGTATCATTAGGTTGGTACCGAAACTCGATAAACCGGGTTACATCTTCGGGTTCAGGGTAGGCTCCCTCCCCACAAGAAATTCCCATCAAAAAAAGTGCTGAGAGAAGCATGGCAACTATTTTCATAACCAACATATTTGTTTATAAGGTAAGAATAGGCTCCAATGGCAGAATATAAATTATGTGTAGGTTTTTTATGAATCTGTTTTTAGATAGAGCATAGTGTGTTCTGATTCTAAACAAAAAAAGATTGGGTAGAGATAGTAAGTCCCCCCTTCGAAGGGGGATCAATCAACACAGGGAATCTGAGTTGATTGCGGGGGATGTCTAAACGGTGCTAAATGGAAGCTGGAGCTTCCTGACTACATTGCGCAGGAGGAGCTACGCAACGAGTGGGAAAAGATGTGAACTCATTAGATAATTTAGAGCTATAACAACTAGTTCTCCTCCTTGGGAAGGAGGAGACAGAGGAGGTGGGCAAAAAAGGTGACGGAGCTTGTCGAAGTCGCCGCCATTCGACAATGAAGAGAGTAGTCCCCTCTTGAGAGGGGATTTAGGGGTGTGTTAAAATCAACTCAATTCCAGCATTCGTTCCAGCGACAGAACAGCATATTTGGTCACTTCATCGGGAACGGAGATCTGATTCACCACTTCGCCTTCTTCCAGCTTTTCGAGGCTCCAAAGTAAATGGGGAAGGTCGATGCGATTCATGGTCAGACAGGCGCACATAAACGGGTTCAGCGATTCAATTTCTTTATCCGGGTGTTCATCGATAATGCGATTCACCAGATTCATTTCGGTTCCGATCGCCCATTTACTTCCGGCGGGAGCGGCTTCAATGGTTTTGATGATATAATTTGTAGAACCGGCATAATCCGAAGCCTGCACCACATCAAAGGTACATTCAGGGTGTACGATCACATTCACTTCAGCATCACGCTCACGGATATGCTCAATATGAGAAACGTGGAATTTCTCATGAACTGAACAGTGTCCTTTCCACAGGATCACTTTTACTTGCTCCCAGTCCCCTTCGTATTCAAAGGATTCAGAGATGGGATCATACACGGCCATCTCCTCCAGCGAAACTCCCAGATCAAAAGCGGTATTTCTTCCAAGATGCTGATCGGGCAGGAAGAGGATTCGTTCTTTTTGAGTGAAGGCCCATTTCAACATTTTCTTCACGTTCCCGGAAGTCACGCAAGCTCCGCCGTATTTACCAACAAAACCTTTAATAGCCGCGGTAGAATTCACATAGGTAAGTGGAAGAATAGTATCGCCCCAGATTTCCTGCATCTTAACCCAGCCTTTTTCGGTTTGATCGATGTCGGCCATATCGGCCATGGAGCAACCTGCTCGCATATCAGGCAGGATCACTTTCTGATCCGGTCCGGTGAGCATATCGGCAGTTTCAGCCATAAAGTGCACACCACAGAACACCACAAATTCGGCTTCCGGCATTTCAGCACAGATCTGAGCAAGTTTCAGGGAATCGCCCCGGGCATCGGCAAACTGAATCACTTCATCTTTCTGATAATGATGCCCCGGAATAAACAGTCGGTTTCCGAATGTAGCTTTGATCTCACGAACCCGGGCCTCCATTTCTTCTACCGAAAGCTGAGCATAACGCTCAGGAAGTGAAGCTTTTGATTCAACGCCAAGTGACTCTAAAACATCCATAATTAAATAAATGTGAAGGCTGAGTTGCCTGTTAATTAGTATTGATGAAAACGGATCATTTCAGATCCAGATTAAAACTGATATCAAGTGCTTTTACCGAATGGGTTAACCATCCTAATGAAATTACATCGGCTCCGCAACCTTTATAACCGGCTATATTATCGGGTGTGATACCGCCTGAAACCTCAGTGATAATTCCATCGGGCACCAGTTCCACCCACTCTTTTACCTGTTCCGGGCTTCGGTTATCGAGCATTATTACATCTGCTCCTGCCTGCACCGCTTCCAACACCTGTTCTTTGGTTTCCGTTTCTACCTCGATTTTTACCATATGACCAATGGCGTTACGGGCTTTTTCAACCGCTTTGGAAATACTTCCGGCTGCTTTAATGTGATTGTCTTTGATCATCACACCGTCATCTAACCGAAAGCGGTGATTCTTCCCGCCTCCACAGGTGACGGCATATTTCTGAAGAGCCCGCAAACCCGGCAACGTTTTTCGGGTGTCGGTGATCATGATGGAGTCGTCGTTCAACAGATCTACTACTTCCTGAGTCGCCGTGGCAATTCCGCTCATGTGTTGCAGAATATTCAAAATGACCCGCTCACCGGAAAGCAAGGCATGAACCGGACCTTCCACTTCGGCCACAAGTTCACCCGCCTCAACATTATCCCCGTCTTTTTTGTGTAAGGTGATGGAGACGTTCTTAGAAAACCGGGAATAAACCGTTTCAAGGACAGACAGACCGGCCAGAGTGCCCGGTTTTTTTGCTTTGAAGGAGCCGGATGCAAACTCCCCGGCATCAAAAATAGTTTGAGTGGTAAGATCTCCCATTCCGAGGTCTTCGAGCAGCGCTTCTTCGACAATTTTTCTGAGGTACAGGTGATTCATAGACTAAGTTTGAAAATCTGTATTTTACATGTTTGCAAGGGCGAAAAGATACAGTTTTAAATTCAGAAGTACGATTAGATGATCTATCTCGATTATGCGGCCACTAGTCCCATCCACCCGAAAGCACTGGAGATGTATTCAGCGGTGGCGGCGGATTATTTTGGCAACGCGAGCAGTTTACATGGTGCCGGAACTACCGCTTCGAATATTGAGGAAGCCGGGAGAAAAACCATTGCCGAAACGCTGAATGCCCGCCCAAAGGATGTCTATTTTACGAGTGGAGCCACGGAATCAAATCACCTGGCTATTCGTGCTTTGCTCGATGGGTGCGGTCGTGATGGGAAACATATCATTTGCGGTGCAATAGAACATGCCTCGGTGATCGATGTGTTTAAAAAGCTGGAGACGGAAGGGTATGAACTCGGGTTTGCACCGGTGAATTCGGAGGGGATCATTGAACCGGAAACCATTCGAAAAATGATGAAGCCGGAAACCGTGCTGGTCTCCATTCAAATGGTTAATTCTGAGATCGGGAGCATTCAGCCCGTCGCTGAGATAGGAGCGTTACTGAGAGAGCATGATATTTTATTCCACACGGATGCCGTTCAGGCCTTTGGAAAGATCCCGGTAGATGTTCAGAAGCTAAACGCAGACGCACTTACTATTTCAGCCCACAAGATCTACGGACCAAAAGGAATCGGGGCGGTGTGGATCGATCCCCGTACAAGCTGGAAACCGTATTTTTCCACCGAGGGTAAAAAGAATATCAAAACCGGAACGGTGAATGTGCCGGGAATTGCGGCTTTTTCTACGGCTGCCAAAATTGCAGGGCAACGCAGAGATTCCGAATTTGAACGCATCCGGTTACTCAGAAAAGGCTTCATCAGTAAATTGAAGGCGTTGCCACATGACGTGGTAATAGAAGGAGCCGGTGCGGAACAGTCGCCTTATATTTTAGGCGTTCGTTTTCCCGGTATGGAAGGGCAGTTTTTTATGCTGGAATGTGATCAGGCCGGATTGGCAATTTCAACCGGGAGTGCATGTCAGGTCGGGAGCGAAAAACCAAACCGTACCATGAAAGTGTTGGGTTATTCGGATGAGCAAGCCCGTGAATTTGTTCGCTTCTCCTTTGGTGAAAATGTAAAAGAACATCAGCTTGATGAGATAATTCGCAAAATAGATACTATCTTAACGCGTCATTTTAATAAAGTGAATCGTACTAAGAGCGGTTCGTAATCAAAAAGATCCTACTCATGAAGAATTTATTACTGGTAACCCTTTTTACTGTGGCAATGGCAACAGTGATGGCATGCAGTAAAACCTCCGATACCGACCGGGCCAACACGCAAACGGCAGCGGCAACCACCAGCGACGGGTATACCCGGGTAAATGAAGGCGATTATCCCGATGCTCCGGTACAGATCGTAAAATTCAGCGATTATCAGTGTCCGGCCTGCGGATATTTTGTGCCGATCGAGAAAAAGCTGAAAGAAGAATATGGCGATAAGATCAACATTGTTACCAAACATTTCCCGCTGAGTATGCATCCATATGCTCATGTAGCGGCCCGATCTGTAGAAGCCGCCCGCAAACAGGGAAAATACCTGGAAATGCATTACAAGATCTTTGACGGACAGGAGACCTGGTCGAAAGGAAATGCCGAGACCATTTTTATTGGATATGCGCAAGATATTGGTCTGGATGTGGAGCAGTTCAAAAAAGATATGAACTCAGCTGAAATGAATAAGATCGTCATGGAAGATCGAAAAGAAGGGGTAGAGCTGGGAATCCGGTCAACGCCAACGTTCTTCATTAATGGCAATTTGGTGGAGAAGAATCCAAGTACGGTAAACGGATTCAAGATCCTTATCGACCAATATCTGGATTGATCGGAGGAATATCCTCCCCTAAATTTTTAAAGCCCCGGCATTGTGAGTCGGGGCTTTTTTTATGCCGGCTCATTGAGAGTAAAAGCATTAAATATTGCTTATAACTAATTAATTACTCTCTTTATGTTCGGGAGCATTGCCGAAATGTTATTAGAAATTCGTTTGGTATTAAACCAATAGTAATAATGTGTTATTAAGCTGAAATGAAACTGTTATTAATCTTTATCCTCTACAATTGCCCAATTAGTGATTATCAAGAAAAACTTAATAATACGCCACTTCATACATTGGAGTCTGGTAGTGAATTTATAGCACTAACCTATTCGTTGTTTAACACTCAATGTCAAAGCTCAGAGCAACAGGATTCCATATTTGTGATTTTTGATGAGTTTTATGAGAGATACGCTGATGAGCAAACCTATCATTTTTATGACCACTATGTCCCTAGCTATTACAGAGACAAGTATTCAAATATGAGTAAGAAATACACAGATTCCCTAACATCTGCTGGATTAGTGCTCAAAATGACAGAAACCGATGAAATGTATGTTTCTTTTTCGCCAGAGGTCTATATAAAGTTATTTACAAATTCGAATTCCCAATCTTTAAATAAGTATGTAAAGATGTTTTTAACTGAAGAAGATTTTGGAGAAGGGTATTCAGGTGATTTTGATGTATTAGTTAATAGAATTAAAAATTGGGAAACTTCATTAATAGCAGCGAAAAACCCTGATTTAATTAATAAAAACCTGCGTTACTTTATGTTATATACACGATTATTCATGGCAGGATTAGATAATACTGATATATTCATTTATGATCCTGAAATTCAAGGGGATGGGGAAATGTTGACAGAATTTCAAGAAATTGTAATTGCCCTGGCAAAGGATCAATCGCACCCGCTAATTTTCAAGTTATTCAAAGAATACCATGCTGAGTTGAAATTGCACGATTATAGGTATTTTAAAGGTATAAAGTCTTTTTACTCTGAGAAGACGATAAGAGAAAACTTAAAAAAAGTTCAATAAGTAGCCGTATATATAACAAGGTTAATAAAAGGATCTTTAGGTGGATGGTCCTGACCACTGATTCGATTCTTTAATTAAAATTCTGAACTCGCCGCTGAATAATCTATTCCTTATTTAACCCCAAAATCACCCTCGTATTACCTAGTGGTATATTCAGATGAATTTGGGGTTCTTTCAAAATGTGAATAAAACCGGCCGGATCTATTTTATGAGCATCATTTTTTTGATGGTGCTGAAATTTCCGGTTTCTAAACGGTAGAAATAAATACCTGAGGAAAGTCCGGATGCATCAAACGTTACGGAATGATTTCCGGCATTTTGAAGGCCGTTAACGAGCGTGGCGATCTCCCGGCCAAGCGCATCAAAAACGGTTAAACGAACCCGGCCATGTTCCGGCAGCTGATAGCTGATGTTCGTGGAAGGATTAAATGGATTCGGGTAATTCTGATTCAACACAATATGCGTCGGTAATACCGTGCGTTCATCCTGTTCAGCCGCAACCAGCATGCTGTTTGCCGCTCCCGGAGTTCCTCCGTTCTGAGAAGAAGCCACCCAGCTTGATGCTTCGCTGTTATCCAGTGCGGGATTTTTTAATTCCAGCGTGAAGCCGAGTCCGTCTGCATTGCTATCCCACGGGTATTCATCGTCGTAGGTTACCTGATCAACGAGTTCCATTTCGGTATTGAATACCCGAACCTGATCGGATCCTCCGGCAAGCCCAAAGCCCATGTCGCCGGGAACCGTATTTATACCGGAATAGGCCGATTCAAAAGCGGCCACATCCTGAGCAATGATCAGATATCCGAGTGCGGAAATAGTGGTTCCATCCGGTAGCAAAAAGGCGTGCTCATCATCTTCATCTTTAATGGTCCATCCACTCAGATCTATGGGAGATTGTGTGGTATTGTGCAGTTCAACCCAGTCTCCCATATCATTTTCATCGACAGGATTGTACATGATCTCATTGATCACAAGCTGATCGGTCTGAGCAGCTTCCCCTTCAAAAATGGCGGCAACAGAATCACCGGTGGCGATCTGAATAATGGAGTCAGCAGAGGTAGAGGCTCCACTCCAACCGACGAATGTAAAGCCGGGTTTAGGAATGGCGGTAACTGAAACCGGATAATCTGTAAAGTATTTTCCGGACCATGGGTAGGATCCCGGCTCAGCCCGGTTTACCATCACAGTGCCGGCTGAAGGATCAGACACAGAAACGGTAAGTGTTTCCCGTGGGCCAATTCCCCAATGTGTTTGCATATGCTGCACCATGTACTGCTCCCGGTTATTAGCCCAGAAACGCATGTCGTCCGCTTCGTATTCGTAGCGGGCCTGACCTGTTTGCCAGGCAGAACCAATGCCCCATCTGCTTTCATGTTTTGCCATTTCGGGTGCGATCCGGGCTTGCAGGGAGTCAATTACCGCGATCATTCGTTCAGGCACAAAAACGGTATTCATCATATCAGCCATACGGGTGACAAACTGCTGTTTGAACGAAGGGTTCTCCAGTAATTTTCTGAATAACAAAGTGGACCACAAAGGGTTGGAATATTTGAGGAGTGATTCCTGCGTTTGTGTAGTGTGTTCGATCATGTCCAGATTGTAGTCGCCTTCGCCACTGTACAGATTAAACCCGTGGTCGGTGTCGTAAAGCCACCATCTCCATTGCGAGCTGTCTCCTCGAGGCTTCCAGAGCTTCACGTTGGTACCCGGCCAGTCGGTGTTGGCGTAGAAGATCTCAATGACCATATAGTCGATGTAGTTATCGAGATCGATCTGTGAGGTCACGGATTCATATTGCTCCGGTTGGCTGAGGTCGGCCGTTTCCAGATAAGCCATCAGGTTGATGAAGTCTTCGGCAGAGCCATTGCTTGCTTCGGGTGTTTCTCCGTTCTCGATCACATTCACATCGTCGGCATCGATCCCATAGTTGGCTTCCACATAATGCTCGTTGATCTTCTCTCTGATATTGTGGATCCCCCAGTAATCCCCGTTTATATAGACCACGGCCGGTTGATAAGCCTGTACATCAATATCGATGTCGTTTTTCACAATGGTGGTCATTACGGCATCCCGCATATGCGCACCACCAAAATCATTCCCTGCATTTCGCAGAATGAACGACTGAAAGGTATTGATGTCTTTTTCTTTGAAGAGCGGATATTCAAGTTCTGACAACCCATACTGACCACGGAAAAAGACAGAGAGAGATTTCATCGCAAAATTGCGGCTGTATGCGCCATAGATCTTGGCTCCGGCATTGGCCGAAAATCCCTGATTACCCTCCTCATCATAATATTCTATGTGTACCGGGATCTCAATATCTTTGGTAAAATTCGGTTCGTTGCTATCGGGTCCTTCCACATAAATGCCGGTTGTCTCATCAAAAAACAGATCCGGATCGGTGACCAACGAAATTACCGGTAAAGAGTGGGAAACGGAAGTGAAATAAGTCTGTGCAACCACATCACTCGGAAGCATTCCGTCTTTGATGGCTTTCACTTTCAGCGTTGTGGTGAAGTTAAAGAACCGCGGATCTTTACCGAACAGAGAAGAAGAGGTGGTGGGGTCGGTACCATCCAGAGTAAAGTACACGTAATCGGCCATGGAGGTGTCTGCCAGTGAAACGGTGACAGAACGGGTAAAAAAGCCACCTTCAGGAGTTAGCTCCGGGGTGGGCAGTTGACCGGAATAACCGGTGGTAGAGTTTGCGCTGCCCGGAGTAGGATCGCTATAAAACAGTAGATTTGAGAGATCACCGGGAGTCCGACCATAAGATTCATCGGTTCGTAGTTCCGGGAAGATCAGGCTATCTGCATTGCTGCTGTCCGGTGCGGTTATATACACGCCTTCGCCACCGGATGAAAGTTTGAAATTCAGATGCGGATAATTCAGGGAGTCTGCCGGTCGGTCTTTATCAGAGGCAAAGAGCAGGTAATAAGCTCCGGGCTCTAAGGTGAGGGTATCTATCACCCATTTAAACGGATCTTCAGCATCATCTGAGATCCCGTAATTTGCGAGATCTGCTGCCGTAGCACCGGCGTTATACAGTTCGATCCAGTCGGGAAAATCGCCGTCTTCGTCAGCAAGCGTGGCACTGTTCGAAGCCATCACTTCGTTGATATAAACCTGAGCATTCAGGCTTTCTGATACAAAAAGTAACAGGAACAGAGGTACGGTTAGAATTACATATTGGAGGGGTCCAAACAACTTATTCGGGTTCATGAGGTATTAGTTTAAATTGAAACACAGCCCCGCCTTTTCGGTTTGGTTCGGCTCCGGGTGAGAGCGCCGAATAGGGATGAGAGGTGTGTGGATCAGTATGTAAGTAGCGATGCGTTTTCAGCGATAGTAGCATCAGGTCGTCCCGAAGCATGTCTATCCACTGAAAATCAGAAGCATCGTCATAGTGTTGTTTGGTGATCTTGATTTCAGCTAAGTGGCCTAACCCGGAAACGGTAACAAATCCCTGCTGTGCAACAGAGTACAACGAGACTCTTCCCAGTCCCTGATCTATTACTTTGAAAAGCGCAGCATCGGATTGAGCCAAAGGGTTATTGGCGGATACAGGGCGGAGCATATTTCTCCATACCACGACTACGGAGCTGTCTGCAAAATTCGTGAGTTTAATGGTCTTTCCATCCGGAATGGGAGTTCGTTCTGCCCGGGGTTCGTCAACTTTGAAATCCAAAAACCGGGCAACGCCACCTTCTCTTCCGGTTTGATTGTAGGCAAATAATCCGAACCGTACCCCCTGAAAGGTTTTAAGCTGATACACCATTTCGAATTCGGTACCAATTGCATGATATTCCTTACCATCGGTGCTGTAGCTGAACCAGGAAAGATCCCGATCGAAGTCGGAATGAGTGCGGAGCCAGATCTTTTTGCCGGCAACTTCAACCGATACAGTCTTACCTGTTCTTTGATCAAATTGAGTGATCGTTAATCCATTTGCCGTTGGCTCCGCCCCCAGCCAGGCATACGGTAAATTCAGCAGAGCCAGTCCGGCAATGTCTCCCTTTTCGAGATCGGAAGCATCCAGTTCCGCCGTGGCAAACGATTCGGGACCGACCGTTCGTTGTGTGAGCGTGTTCTTTGCCCGCCAGAAATTTTCGGCCGGTTGAGCAGTTAAATTCAGAGACTCAGATCTCGGGTCCAGTTCCCACTTTTCCGCTACAGGATGATGATTCCATTGCCAGATTGGATTGAGTTCCGGCCCCGAAAAATCATCATTTCGCTGAAATAATGCTTTTGGTTCAGATTCAAAGCCGGTAGTTGGTTTAACCCAGCTTCTTGGGGCACGGGTAAGATTGCTTTCCAGTCCAAAATACGGCCAGCCGTCGACCCAGGTAACCGGCGATAAGGTTGTAACCCGACCAATGGAGTTGTAATCCATCATCGAGAATCCCCACCATTCACCGGATTGGGTTTCTACGATCCCGCCCTGATGCTGCGGAATACATCCGGCGGTGTTTTCTTGTCTGGGTATGATATTGAAAGGATTGCCGTCATAACCGGAATACATCCGCCAGCCGGTGCTCACCCCCATACTTTCTTTCGCGCTGGTGGTTCTGATCTCGTACGGACCCCACGGGTTATCAGCCCTCGCCGTGATCTGATAGCATACCGGGTCGTAATTGGTGATGGTGATGAAGTACTTGTCATCAATTTTATAAATATGTGCACCTTCCCCGGCTCCGGTATCCCTGGGAATGATCACTTTCTCGGTTTCCGGTTTCACGGCAGAAAGATCGGGTTCGAGTTCGATCATGTGTACTTCGTTGTAATTCCAAACTGCGTAGACTTTGCCGTCATCATCAAAAAGCAGGGAAGCATCATGAATTCCGGCATCCAGCTGCTGATGTTTCCAAGGGCCGCGCGGGTCGGTAGCTGAATAGATCTGTGTACCGATCCGGTTTATGTTGGTGAGGATATAGAACGTGCCGTTGTTATACCGAAGACTAGGTGCCCAGATGCCCTGACCATAGATTTCCCCACCTTCTTCCAGATGAAATTGCGGACCGAAATCGAGTCGTGGGGCGGCATAGCTCAAGAGCTCCCAGTTCACCAGATCTTTGGAGTGCAGTACCGGAAGTCCGGGCATGGTATGCATGGTGGTTCCGGTCATATAATAATCATCCCCGACCCGGATCAGATCAGGATCAGAAAACTCCTCAAAAAAGATCGGATTGGTAAAAGAGCCGTTACCGTTATCCGCTTTCCAGGTTTGGGAAAACAATGGCTTGGAGAGGAGAATGAGTAGTAAGGTGATGGAACTGGTTCGGTGTAAGATCATCCTGAAAAGAATTAACTATTTTAAAAGCATCATTTTTTTGGTGATGGAGTAGCTATCCACTTCCAAACGGTACATATAGATTCCGCTGGCCAGACCGTAAGCATTGAATGGAATTTCATAAGATCCGGCTGCCTGATGTTGATCTACCAATACAGCTACTTCACGTCCCAGAGCATCAAATACCTTCAGTGTTACTAGTCCGCTTGCTGGCAACTGGTAACTGATTACAGATGTGGGATTAAAGGGATTTGGATAATTCTGATACAACCGGACCCGTTCAGGGATTGTATGATCGTGTTCCTGAATGCCGGTTGCCGACGGGACTCTTCTTGGCGTAAAAATAATCTCTTTGATTCGCATCAGGTCGGTTTCGGCAGAGCCTTTAAATAAAAGATAGAGATCGTGTTGACCGTTCAAAGAATCAATATCGGCAGAGAATGTTTCGTAGGTAGAACTGCCTCCGGTATTGCTGATGGTTACTTCTCCCAGAAGAGTTCCTGTTTCCAGTGAATCTGCCCAAAGTTCGATGGAGCCGCCGACGGAACTTGCAGCTTCAATAGACACAGATTCCGGAGTTCGCTGATAATCGAAGCCTGACGCCGGAAGTATTTCGGTACCAAACTCAACCCCGGCAAGCATTGCCCAGTCGCCATTACCGGGCACATCCAGATACGATGAGGAAGGCACGGCTCCTGAATAATTAGCCGCATAATGAGCATACATAGGAGAATAGGCATCTCTGTAAATATACAGATCAAAATAAGCATCTTTCGACTGGGTAAAGATGCCCTGTTGATTCCCGGTAAAACTGTTAAAGTCAGTTTGTTCAACATTTAATTCTGAGGCGTCTATGGTTCTGCCGATCTGCGTCCAGCTGGCACCGTCATCACTGTAAAAGCCCGAAACTTCGTGTTCATTACGTTCTAGTTTTAACCAGAAGGTGGTTCCGATTGTGTTCTGTTCGTCGTATTCCCTCCGGTCGAAAGTGAACATGAATTGTGATTTACCATACTGATCCATGGTATTGAAAACCCGTACTTTCAGATTTTCCGGCCCGTTCATGATGTATAAGCCAGCTTGATCGGCAGTGTTTTGAGGGTCAAACTCCATCCGGGTGATAATAGAGTATTGATGCTCCCCGTCATTTTTTATTAATGTGTGGTTTCCACGGTCACCGGCTATGAGATGCAGCCATCCCGGTCTGTCGGTAAGTGAATGAGACCGGCCGATTCCATTTCCAAGAAAGCTCCACTCCGGATGCAGTTGTTCGGAATTAAACATGTCGGAATGCGGTACGGCCCATGGAATTCCTCCACTGTGCAGAGCAGGGGCTGAAGTAGCTGCGTTTTGAGGATATTCGAATTGTGGAAATCCATCTTCATCATAAGTGATCTGCAAAAGCAATCCCTGCCTGCCCTGGGTAATCCAATCTTTGTGATAACTATGTCCAATGGCCCAGCTGGTACTGTCATCGAGTAAAACCACCGGGCTTATATGATTGGGAGTTTGGTAATTTTTACGGCTTCCGAACTGCATAGGCTCCGGTTTAACCGACCACGAAGCAGGGTTATCAGTTAGGGTATCTGATTTCATTACATATTGCGCACCGGCCAAATGCTGAGCTACACTGTAGTAATACGTTCCATTGTATTTCCACATCACGGGACCTTCGGCCCAGCCTAATGGATTGCCTTCTTCGTCGGGATTTAACCAACCCAGATCGATGATGTTTCCATTTGGCTGTCCGTCATCACCCAATTCTATGATCTCATTTTCAGATCTTCCGTGTTTAGTGAGCATGTACCATTTTCCGGTATCCTCGTCAATAAAAATTGAATTATCCACTCCCAGATAAGAAATACCGGAAGGGGGAGTTACCAGTACAGGGTCGCTCCAGGGACCCCGGGGATCATCTGCCGTAACGAAATACATATTACCACCGCCCCGGCCAAAATAATGCCAGTATATATCATTGTAGAAAACCATGTGTCCGCCCCAGATCCCGCCTCCGGGATCGTTGCCATACACCGACCATTCTGGTTTTACCGGTTGTGAAATTACTTCCCAATGTACAAGGTCGGAAGACCGATAGATTTTAGGGGTTGGGTTAAAGGATGAACCGGAGGTATAAAAATAGTTTACGATCTTTGTGAGGGTAGGATCCGGATGGTCGCCCGGAATAACCGGATTCACATAAGAGCTGAAAGAAGGTGATTGAGCATTTCCCGAACTAAAGAATAAAAGCGCTACCAAAAATGCGCTAAATTTGCTCATATTTTTAGGTAATATTATTGACATTCTATCCGCCAGAATTAAATTATCATGCTCCGGAGAATCCACAAAGTGTCAAATTAACGCTATAAAGATGAACTTAGTAAAAATTGGCTAGAAGCGTTTTTCTGAGCAAATATGGACAATATTTAGGCAACATTTTCTCAGAATATAGTAAAAATACTTCTTGATTATCATATTTTAATGTACTTTGTACACTTAATCGAGGAATAAGATTAGCCAGGACCTTAAAAGAGTAATATGCGGAGTAAAAGTATAACTGGATTTCTAAGAACGACCGGATTGTTAACTGTTGTTTTGGCTTTCTTAATGGCGGCCTGTTCACAGCATGGAAAGGAATCAATCCGACAGAGAATTTCCATTAATGATGGATGGAAATTCATGAAATATGAATCGGCAGAAGAAGCTGATCATCTTATTTATGATGTTCGTCCTGAAATAACTTCTGTAAACGATGCCAAACCTGCAGACTCCAAACCCACCGAGGCGGAAACAGTAGAAGCTGAGGAGATGATCCTGAAGCCGTGGATCATGCCTTCGGGTAACGACTTCATCAACGATCCTTCTAAAAAATACGAGCGACCGGATGGAAACCCGGGTGCTGATTTCCCTTTTGTTCAGGGCGATTTTGATGACAGTAATTGGGAGAGTGTGAATCTACCCCACGACTGGGCCATTGCCGGACCTTTCTATGAAGGAGATAATCCGGAAGTGGGTGGTGGAATGGGACGTTTGCCAAGTCCGGGTGTGGCCTGGTATCGTAAAGATCTGGAGATCTCAGCCGATGATGCCGGAAAATCCATTTTTCTGGATATCGATGGAGCTATGAGTTACGCCATTGTATGGCTCAATGGAAATCTGGTTGGTGGCTGGCCCTACGGGTATAATTCATTCCGACTCGATCTAACACCATATATCAATTTTGAAGGAGGAGAAAACCAACTTGCTATCCGGCTCGATAACCCAAATCATTCGGCTCGCTGGTACCCCGGTGCAGGGTTATATCGCAATGTCTGGTTGGTTAAAACCGATCCGGTTCATGTAGCTCAGTGGGGAACATATGTTACTACGAAGGAAGTTGCCGGGCATTCCGCAACTGTTCAATTGGAATTGAAAATTGAGAACGATGGTGAAACGGAAGCAACAATTAATGCAGTCACTGAAATTTATGAATTAGATGCAGATGGAAATCGATCAGAGATAGCCGTGGCAAGTTTTGAGCCGGTTAAAACTGATATTTTATCCGGTGAAACGGCCGTTGTTGAAACCTCTGCAAAAGTAGCTAATCCGAAGTTTTGGGGACCACCACCTACTCAAACCCCAAATAGATATGTAGCAGTAACCACGTTGTTCAGAAATCATGAACCGATTGACGATTACGAAACAACCTTTGGGATTCGAACACTGGAATTCGATCCGAATCAGGGAGTGTTGGTAAATGGGGAGCTTGTGAAAATCCAGGGTGTGAATAATCATCACGATCTGGGAGCTATTGGTTCAGCATTCAACACCCGGGCAGCAGAGCGTCAGCTGGAAATCCTGAAAGAAATGGGGACCAATGCGATTCGTATGGCGCATAATCCTCCTGCTCCTGAATTACTAAATCTTACCGATAGAATGGGTTTTCTGGTGATGGATGAAGTGTTCGATTCGTGGGAGCGAAAGAAAACCCCGCATGATTTTCACCTCATTTTCCCGGAATGGTACGAGCAGGATTTACGATCTATGTTGCGACGTGATCGCAATCACCCTTCCATCATAATGTGGAGTTACGGAAACGAGGTGGGAGAACAATATACCGGAGAAGAAGGTGCGGCAATCGGGCAAAAACTCGTGGATATTGTACGCGAAGAAGACGACCGACCAACTACCAGCGCCATGAATTGGGCAAAACCGTTTATGCCTTTCCCAACAGTGATGGATGTAATTAGTCTGAATTATCAGGGAGAAGGAATTCGACAAGATCCGATGTTTATTGGTACCGAGCGCATCCGAACCAAGCCTCAGTATGATCCCTATCACGAAAAATTCCCCGATAAAATGGTGTTGACCAGTGAGTCGGCTTCGGCACTTAGTTCCCGTGGTATTTATTTGTTTCCGGTATCTGAAAAATTCAGTGCCCCGGCGCGGGATGGAAATGGCGGAGATTCTAATATTGGTCATGTAAGTGCCTACGAACTGCATGCGGTGGATTTTGGCTCAACCGCACAAAAAGTATTTCGGGCTATTGATCAGCATCCGTTTGTGGCCGGCGAATTTGTCTGGACCGGCTTCGATTATCTCGGAGAACCAACTCCTTATTACGATTTCAGAAGTTCATACAACGGAATGATCGATCTGGCCGGATTTAAGAAAGACCGCTTTTACCAATATCAGGCAAAATGGAGACCGGATCATCCAATGGTTCACATTCTTCCTCATTGGAACTGGCCTGAACGGGTTGGCGAAATTACGCCGATCCACATTTTTACGTCCGGTGATGAAGTGGAAGTATTCCTGAATGGGGAATCATTGGGAAGAAAGAAAATGGGTGAGTTTGAATATCGCATCCGCTACGATGATGTGAAATATGAGCCGGGAGAAGTGAAAGCGGTAGCTTATAAAAACGGAGAGGTCTGGGCGGAAGAAACCATTGTCACGACCGGAGAGCCTGCCTCGATAGTAATGGAAGCCGACCGAAGCGAAATTTCTGCCGATGGAGATGATCTTTCTTACATCACGGTACAGGTAGAAGATGCCGATGGAAATGCGGTTCCGAATGCGACCAATTGGATCACATTCAGTGTAGAAGGTCCCGGTGAAATTGTAGCTACCGATAATGGAGATCCGACGGATTTTACCCCGTTTCCATCCCACAAAAGAAAATTATTTAGCGGAAAAGCACTGGTTATCGTCAGAAGCCTTTCCGAAAAACAAGGTGCGATAAAAGTAACAGCAGAATCGGAGTCTCTGTCTGGAACAACGCTTTCTATTCGGGCCAATTAACACGTAACAAGGAATAACATTATGGATCAGATACGTAAAAAGGTGTGGGCACTTTTGCTGCTGACACTTTTCATAGGAGCGGTATATGCTCAGGACAATGCCATTTTAATCGAGGCAGAAAACGCCGATAGTATTGGCACGGACTTTCAGATTGTGGAGGAGCAAAACGTTACGTATGTAACTCCGGGGACTGATTTTGGTGGCGTAACGAATCCCGGGTCGGAAGATAAATTGTTGATCTTTACCGTTACTTTCGAAGCGGCCGGAACCTATGATCTGTACACAAAAGTTCGGGTTGGCCCGAATGGTGCTAATGATGACAGCTTTTATTTTGCACGTACTTTCGGAGATCGTCCGGTCGATCAGGATTCCGGTTGGGTTCGTGTTAATAACATTGGAAACGGAGCCGAAAACCCTAACGATTATGTGATTTCTTATGCCGAAAATTCAGCCGGAAATCTGGTTTTTAAATGGATCAATGCATCAGAAAACGGAGAAGGAGCAGCGGGAGGAACGCTATTTACCGTGCCTGAAGGGGCGCTCACACAAACCTTTTTAATAGGGTCTCGTGAGAATGGTTTGGATATCGACAAAATAGCATTCGGGAAATCTGATCTGTTTTATACGGTTTCAGACTTAGAGAATGAAGGTGCCGGGGTCGCTCAAATCCCGGACGATGTTCAGGTAACAACACTGTTCGTAGATCTGAGTGATAGCCTGAGGCCGGCTACACGTGCCGGGTCAGGGGCTTTGTATGGAATTACTGCAGATTTGCCGTCTGATATTGATAATCTGGTTGCTCCCTTAAAACCTCGAATGTATGTGCAACCGGCTCGTAGTGGAGCGGGTTTCCAACAACCTATTGGAGCGGCATTACCGGTAGCCGAAAGAGTAGCAGAAACCACCGCCGAGGTTACATTTCGTCTGGCTGATATCAATCCGAACTGGCCCTATAATTGGGTGGGCTGGGATGCCTGGGAGGCTGAAATCAGAGCGATAGTACAGGAAAATAACGAAGCGGGCCTGACGAATATCTACGGATATGAGATCTGGAATGAACAGCATGGAACCTGGAATGAAGAGGCTAATGGAGGAGATTTCTTCACGGTACTCTGGAAACCGACGTATGATTTACTTCGCGAAATAGCTCCTGATGCCAGAATTATTGGTCCTTCAGATTCTTACTACAATCGTTCGAGATTAGAAGAGTTTCTGACTTTTTGCGACGAAGACGAAAATGATTGTTTGCCGGATGTGATTTGCTGGCACGAGTTGGGTGGTCCTCAAAACGTAAGCGCCAATATTGATAATTACCGCAATTTAGAACGTGAATTACGCATCAGTCCACTGGAAATATCCATCAATGAGTATTCGAGCGATAATCATGATTATGAGGGAGCACCCGGCGTTTCGGCAGCGTTTATCGCAAAATTTGAAAGAAAAGGTGTTGAAAGTGCGGCTATTTCCTGGTGGTTCCCGCCCTATGCAGGTCGGTTAGGTAGTTTGCTCACCACCAATTCACTGGAAAAAGGAGGAGGCTGGTGGTTCTACAAATGGTACGGTGATATGACCGGATATATGGCCAACGTAACACCTCCAAGTCAAAGCGGAGATGGATTAGATGGAACGGCCAATCTTGATATGAGTAATGAATTCTCGAGTATCATCTTTGGGGGAAATCTAACCGGCGATGTAAGTGTCGATGTGAGCGGAATCCCCGAATCCTTTGGAGACAGCGTGGAGGTAATGGTGGAAGAAGTGCCATGGGAAAGCCGAAATACAGCGGTGACTTATCCTACGTTGATTTCACTTACTACAATGTTGGTAGAAAGCGGAGAGTTATCAGTTCCGGTTGAGATTGCAAATCCGTTGTATGGATACCGCATATACATCACTCCGGTCGGTAAAATGGTGGCGAATGAGCAGGGATTTGAGGAGGTACCCGGTAAGTTCTCATTGGCACAAAACTATCCGAATCCATTCAACCCCACTACTCAAATCCAATTCCATTTACCCAAAGCGACTAATGTGAAGCTTACTGTGTATAGCATAAACGGACAAAGAGTTGGTGAGTTGGTGAACGGCTTTCAATCAGCGGGGACTCATCGTGTTCAATTTGATGCCTCAAATCTGGCCAGCGGAGTTTACATCTACCAATTGATTGCAGATGGATATTCTGAAGTAAAACGAATGATGTTAATTAAGTAAATGAAATGAAAAAATTTAGTATTCAACTGATTCTTCTATTCTTTGTAGTAAGTGTTTCAGCACAGGAAATTAACATCTCAACTGATAGTACCTATCAAACCGTTAGAGGATTCGGGGGAGCTTTTATTGAATTCTGGCAGCCCGAATTAACTGCCGAACATGTTCAAACTGCTTTTGGGTTGGGTGAAGGAGAAATTGGCTTATCTATTCTGCGATTGGGTATTAATCCCGACTCAACCCGATGGAGTGAAAATTTGGTAGCCGCCCAAAAAGCTCAGGAAATGGGAATCACCATTTTTGCCTCCCCGTGGGATACTCCGGCAAATATGCGGGAAGATATTGAAGATGGAGAGTATCGGTTAAATCATGAGATGTATGCCGAATATGCCGAGCATATCAACAATTTTGCGAAATACATGAAGCGTAATGGGGTTGATATCTATGCGGTATCTGTTCAGAACGAGCCTGATATCGGGGAATGGACGCAATGGACACCGGATGAAATTCTGAATTTCGTTCGCGATTATGGTCATTTGGTGGATGCAGCCAAACTGATGGCTCCGGAATCTTTCCACTACGATTGGGATTATTCCGATCCGATATTGAACGATTCTCTGGCTACAGAAAATACGGATATTGTGGTAGGTCATATTTACGGTGGCGGGAATACTTATTACCCACTTGCTCACGAAAAAGGTAAAGAAATGTGGATGACTGAGTATTTGCTCAATGAATATACAGATGGACTCGGTGCTGAAGACTGGGAGTCGGCTACGGAAGAGCAAATTTGGGATCAAACCATGTTAATGGCGTATACGGTTCATAAGTCTATGGAAAGCAGTATGCATGCCTATATTTGGTGGTATCTGAAACGATATTATTCTTTTCTGGACGACGGAACCTATCGTGGGGTTAATGGCGCAGTTACAAAGCGAGGGTACGCCTTTTCACATTTTTCAAAATATGTTCGTCCGGGATACATCCGGATAAGTGCGGAGGGACCATATGTACGAGGGTACACTCTGGTTGATGCCACAGCCTATAAGAATCCGGATACCGGTGAGGTTGTGATTGTTGCACTAAATAGAGAAAGCTCAGCCAAACCTGTTGAATTTGTAATTGATGGGATGAATTCCGGAACCTTTACTCCGTTATTGTCAACCGTTGATGAAACGGTAGAGCCCATGGAGAATATCGAAGTAACCGGAAATAAATTTGAATACACTCTGCCTTCAGAAAGTATTATTACGTTCATCTCGAGCGGTATTAGTGTAGCCAATGAAGAAGAGGACATGACTGTTCCTTCTCAGATCAGATTGGATCAGAATTATCCCAATCCATTTAACCCAACTACTCAGATCCTATTCCATTTACCCAAGGCGTCTAATGTGCTGCTTACGGTGTATAACATAAACGGACAAAGAGTTGGTGAGTTGGTGAACGGCATTCAATCAGCCGGGATTCATCGTGTTCAATTTGATGCCTCAAATCTGGCCAGCGGAGTTTACATCTACCAACTGGTTGCAGACGGATACACTGAAGTGAAGCGGATGTTGTTAATTAAGTAAAACAAAGAAAAAGGCTCTTCATTTTTGTGAAGAGCCTTTTTAATGAGGGAATAAGAATCTTATTTAATCAGCAACATTTTCTTAGTGCTTACAAAGTTACCCGTCTCCAATCTGTATAGATACACACCGGATGAAAGTCCTGCCGCATTAAAGTTTACGGAGTGCTCCCCGGCCGATTGCTGACCATTAACCAGTGTGGCAACTTCACGTCCGACAGCATCAAAGACCTTAAGTGTTACATTGCTGTTAACCGGCAAATGATAACTGATGGAAGTGCCAGGGTTAAATGGATTTGGATAATTTTGATGTAGCTGATAATTAAGAGGAGCTGCAAGGGGTTCTTCGACCGATGTTGCCACCAGATCAGAAGAAACAAAAGTAGTTATACTGTTGGCAGGTAATGTTGCAGAGAAGTTGAAGCCTTCGATCTGCAGATCATCCAGCTGCTCCACATTATCATCTTCGGAAGTTATATAACGGCTGAAAGAATGCGTGGTTAAGCCATTCAGATTAACATTGATGTCTTTTTCAGCTGATTCTCCATTTACCGCAACAATTACCATTTTTGATCTGGCACTATCCACATAAGCGGAGGTCAGTACATTTACGTATCCGCGTTCGTAAGGACCATCGGCAAACACTCTGGTATATCCCGGGCGAATGAATCGGGAAAATTGGGACATTACCCAACCGCGTTTTGTGATCGATCCAACCGAAGCGCGATCTACAAAATTATCGGTATCGGCATCAACACCATCATGGATAGGGCTGTAATAGCGCTTTATCTGCCACCACACATATGCATTCCAGTTCGCATTCATCACACGATGGATCTCTTTGCCAACTTCCAGAGCATCGGGCCACATATTAGCAGAACGATCGCTGGATGTGTAATGCTCGGTCATCCATACTTCTTTATCTTTTTCTGCGGCCAGCGGGTATTTTGCAATTCCACCACCATATATATGTCCGCCGATGATATCGGTATTGGCAGTGGCTAGTGAGTCAGTTAGAATGGGGTCGTAATACGAAAGACGAAACTGGAAGGACTCGGCAGACATTACTTTGGTACCGATCATCGGGGCATAATCCCGTAAGAATGTAACCACTTCTTCCGGTTCCCAGGCAGTCCAGTCATTGGCATAATCCGGTTCATTCTGAACAGAAATAGCATAAATAGGAACGCCGTTGTTCTCCATAAACACTCTGAATGAGTCTAAATGGGCAGCATAAAGATCGTATTTTGTTGGGTCAACCTTTCTCTGATCTGAATTTGGGTCGTACATATCAGCAGGCGGATTCCATGGGGCGGCCCAGACAAGGGCGCCCATTTCGTGTGCTTTACGGGCAGTTTCAATTTGGTTTCCATTGTCCCAGTCGGCGGGATTAGGGCTTATCCTTAGTCTTAAGATGTTAAAGCCGAGAGTTCCTTCGCCGGTACCATAGGCAACATCTACATCATCCATCGTCAGGTCCTGACCATACCAATCCACAATGTTGGCGGCCCCAAACCCACGTATGGTTTGAAAGGTACTGTCGAGGTCAATGGTCACATTTTGAGCCTGCCCAGAGCCGGTGAAAGAAAAAAGAATAGCTGGTAGCAGAATAAGTGATAGAAAAGAAAACTTTTTCATGATGAGGTTTTGTGAGCTGACTAACTGATCGCCGCCATATATTAAGCGTAATTAATACACTTTATATATGTTGTGCAGTCTTTGTAGAAGATGTATTGCGATAAGTTATTTATTAACATTTAATTAAATAGACAAACTGTCCGGTAAAATCTGAAGATTAAGACTGCAAATATGAAGATTATATGAAAGGGCTTTCAGTATATAGCTCATAATTTGCAGGGTCATTAGGAAAAATTTGATGCAAATTTATTTTGCAAAGTATCAAATATGAATCAAAAACCATGAACAAATTTTCAAAAAAAAGGCGCCTAAAAAATTAAATAATATTGTTCAATTTGCTTTAAAAAGGGTATAACGCTCATTTTTAAGCGGTAGAGCAATGTTTTTGAGAGCAAAATTTGCTCAATAAATTAATAAAAATTGCTCAAAATATTTTTCATTATAACCTTCATTTGATATATTATTTGGCGTTCAAAAGGTGAAAGCGCTTCTAATGGATTTCAGAACAAATAGAGATTGGACAAGTATTATGCGGAATTATTTAAAACTATCGTTGTTTGCGTTGATTTTTGGTCTTTTGGGAACCACTGCTCTTTGGGCGCAGGAATCAGGGGGCTATGGTCAGATCAAAGGTCTGGTAACTGATGCGGGCTCAGGTGAGACCCTGATCGGAGTAAATGTTGGAATTAGAAATACAACATTAGGCGCTGCTTCAAATATTGATGGAGAGTATGTTATTCGAAGAGTACCCGCCGGAGTGTATACGCTGGCTGCCAGTTCGATTGGTTATGATAACTTCGAAATCGAAGTAGAAGTGGTCGGTGGTGAAACACTTGAATTGAATTTCTCAATGAATGCGGTTACAGTAGTTGGTGAGGAAGTTATAGTTTCTGCACAGGCTCAGGGCCAGAGAGAAGCCATTAACGAGCAGTTACAGTCTGATAAAATTGTGAACGTGGTATCCGAGACCAAGATCCAGGAACTGCCCGACTTTAACGCAGCTGCGGCACTTGGTCGATTACCGGGTGTTTCTACTACAAAAAGTTCAGGGGAAGATAATAAGGTAGTTATTCGTGGTCTGTCGCCTGAGTTTAACTCCATTGAGGTTGAAGGGGTGAAGCTTTCTGCAACCGGTAGTCCCAGTATCGGTTTTACATCCGATCCTTATGTTGGAACCGGCGGGGTAAATAACGACCGTAGTGTGGATCTTACCTCAGTTTCACCGTACATGATCAGAATGATCTCAGTATATAAGTCACTCACTCCGGATATGAATGCCAACTCAATTGGTGGTACGGTGAATATGGAGTTGAGGGAAGCACCGGCAGAGCCTCATTTCAGTGCAATGTGGCAGCAAGGGTATACAGCAAAAAGTAATACTTATGGTAACTACCGGGCAGTACTTTCGGGAAGTAACCGTTTCTTTAATGAAAAACTTGGGGTGTACGCACTTGCGAACATTGAATCCTATGATCGTAATGCGGATAATCTTTCAGCGGGTTATGGTAGAGTAAGTTCTAGTGCCGATGTGGATTCTCTTACAGGTTTCAGAAAAGTAGATGTGGATCAGGTGACCTTTAACCGACACATTGAAACAAGAAACAGATACGGAGCTAACCTGATCATGGATTACCGGTTACCAAAAGGTTCGCTGAAATTTGTGAATATGTTTACGCGTATCAACAAGGATTACACCGATTATAATCAGAGTATCGTGTACAATAATAACCGAATGGACTGGCGGTTACAACAGGGTGACAATGATGTTGATACCCGTTTGCATACCTTAAAGCTGGACTATGACCTTGGTTGGGTGAATATCGACGTATCAGGTAGTTACACAAGTTCTTTAAACCTTCTCGAAAATTCTCCGGTTATCAACTTTAATCAGGTGGGTGCGCTTAACATCGATCAGAATGATATTGTGAATTTGCCGCCTGAAGATCTGATCGGTTATCAGCAGTCGTTCCGTGGAGTTGAAGAAGTAGTACTTCGTAGTGCAAACCTGTACTCAAGCGACTATAAAGAAGAACGTTACACTACCAAAGCTGATTTCGAAATTCCATTCAACATTGGCACCGGATTAAGTGGTTCATTCAAAGTTGGCGGGCAATGGGATCGCCAATACAACAGCCTGGATCAGGAGGCACCATATATGGCATTCGATGGGAATGCCGGAAGTAGTGAAGAGGGAATCGCGAATAACATGATGCGCGACCTTATGAATGAGTTCGATCTGGGTATCAATGAACAGGGATGGTTTACAGGCCCAACGTTCATGAATACAGATCGTGAACTATTCAATCCATTCCTGAATGATACCTATGGAGATATTTACTTCACACCAACACCCGGTTTACTCGTAGATATGGTAAACTATGTGATTGGGAATCCTTTGTACGACGCTTCAAACGAAGAGCAAAGCACCGGTCGGCAAGGAGGATGGTATGATGGTCCTTATCAGCAACTGACCAACGATTACTCATTTGATGAAGACTATTACGCAACCTATGCGATGACCAAATTCACCGTAGGTAAATTCTTCTTTATCGGTGGCGCCCGTTACGAAAAAGTGGAGTCTCATTATCAGGCATATATTGCTGAAGATATTCGTAATGCACAGAATCAGTACATGATTGATACTACATCCACATCAAGTAATGAATTTCTGTTGCCCATGGGTCAGGTTAAATTTGATGCCTTCGATTGGATGGATCTGCGATATGCATACACACAGACCCTTGCCCGACCTAATTATAACGACCTCACACCAAAATATACGATACCAAATGGTGGGGGATCGATCTATACTGGTAATCCGGATCTGCAACCGGCCCAAGCCTTCAACCATGATGTGAACGTAACCTTTCACGCCAATAAATTAGGCTTACTTTCAATTGGTGCATTCTATAAGACCATTAAGAACTTCAGGTATACAGCCAGTTATAAACTGGATGCAGCAATGAAAGCCGGCATTGACGATGTAAGCAATTATCAGATCTTCTGTAGTGAATATATCCGGGATAAATACGGGGATTTGTATCCAACAGTTGGTAGTGAAATCACCTGTCCGGATGGTCAGGAATTAGTTGGGCCTGCTATGGAAGCCGGCACGTACAATGTGAATGTGAGCAAACCACTGAATAACCCATACGACGCCACTGTAAAAGGTCTTGAATTGGATTTCCAGCATAATTTCTGGTATCTGCCGGGCACATTAAGCAACATAGTGTTTGGAGTTAACTATGCCCGCATTTTTTCAGAATACAAGCAACCGTTCTACATTCGAAATGTGTATTTCGAGGGAAGTGGACGTGACGCAGTACAGGTTGTCGAGTTGATTGACAGTTCATTTACCTCAAGACTGGTTAATCAGCCAAAGCATGTGTTAAACACCTATCTGGGATATGATTATAAAGGCTTCTCAGGAAGATTTTCATTGCTGTACCAATCAAACACATTCCGTGGAAGTGGTGGGGAATATACCGAGAACGACAGCTTTACCACCGACTACCTGAAGATTGATTTTTCGGCTCGTCAGAAGCTTCCGTTTGTTGACGGCAAAACCGAGCTGTTTATGGATGTAAGTAACATAAACGGAGCAAATACCAGTTGGCGGCAAAGGTCGATCAATGGGTATCAGGGAATACAAAATTACGGGCTTACTGCGAATTTAGGTATCCGTATAAGATACTAGTAGTAAGACAAAGGATATCAACATCTAATATTTGATAAAAAAGGAGTAAATATGCGGCGAACGCTACTAACACTAATACTGATGATTTGCATGGGGAGTATGCTTTATGCTCAAAAGGATACTGTGCATGTACAAGGCTTTTACGAAGCCGGATTTGTTGAGGGAACTCTGAATGACGCCATCGCCGATGTGCGGGCAAACGGAGATCTGAATAATACAGTTTTTAAGCTCACACCTTACGAAGTGTATGTTTTGAGTAGTAAGATCTTTATGGGATTTGGTGAAAATCTTGAGATCGTAGGTCCTAAGCCTGGCAGTACTCAGGAATCTGCACTACCACAGATCGTATGGACTGATGAAGAGATTGACCGTGCTTACATTATTCAAACCTATGGCGACGTAGTTATGAAAAATGTGTGGGTAGTTGGTGCTTCTTTCTCAGGAACTCAATTAGGTACCTCCATTACGTTCGAAGATTCTTTGGCCCAAAATGACACCGAACGAGGGTACTTCGATGGTGTGATCTTCGATTATTTTGGTATCGGATCTGAAGGTTCAGGAACAGTAAGTGTAAAAGCGGATCACTTCACCGGTATCTTCAAAAACTGTTATTTCCGTAACGGTGCTGATGATCACTTCCAATATTACGGTCGTGCGGTTTCTTTCCCGTATCAGAGCGCCAATTTCCATTATGATTCACTCTTATTCGAAAACACTACGTTCTCTAACCTGAGTAGGATCGTGATGATGGAGGGTAATGAATATTGCTCCAATATCCATCTGAACCACGTAACGCTGATAAACTCCGTAGAGTGGGTTATTCAATCCGGTTGGTTAGAGAATATGTCTATTACCAACTCGATTTTTGTAAATCCTTATATGTTCGGGCCAAGAGTGCTTGATATCTGCGACGATGGACAGGATTATAATGATTATCTCGATGGTGATTGTGTGGATGGCGAACCAGGAACTCCGGGGGGTGCTTTAGTACAAGATATTGTAGCAGTGGATTCTCTTGGTTTTGAAGTAGACTTTACTGATCAGGATCGTCAGATCTATATTGGTAATAATGTGTACTACTACGAAGACTATATGGAGACATGGTTCTCTGAATGCGGTTGGTGTACTGAACGTATTCAAAACAGGGAATCTGATGAGCTTCACCTGCCTTCTCCTGCCATTGGTGAAAATGCCATGGCTTTCTACGACTCTGTAGACAGCGAAGGAAATAAAGTGTTCCAAACTATGAATATCGGTGAATTCTATTCTGATCCCGTAGATTTTGTTACCCCACCTACAAATCAGGATAGCATGCTTACATTTGTTGAATTTAAATGGGGTGTGGGATCCGACTTGATCTGGGCATATAACCTGAATGAAACACTCAAGCAAAAGTGGCCATTATCAGATAATCTGGCTTATAATAATGCAACCTATAAAACAGCGGCATGGGGTGGCTATCCATTAGGTGACCTTAACTGGTTCCCGACTGAGAAAGCAGACTGGGAAGCCAATCAGCGCGACAAAGACTGGGAAACCATTGATAACTGGTTAACAACAGGTACTGCTGATGGGGTGATCAATAGTGTGGAAGATCCGAATACACTGCCTACCGGTTTTGCACTGGATCAAAACTATCCAAACCCATTCAACCCAACTACACAGATTGCTTATACCGTACCTGAAGCGTCAAATATTACACTTAAGGTGTATAACAGCTTAGGTCAGGAAGTTCAAAATCTATTCGAAGGTAACCGTTCTGCAGGCAGATACGAAGTAACCTTCAATGCTTCTGGTCTTTCAAGTGGTGTATACTACTACCGCTTAGAAGCGAAAGAAGCCGGAGTCTCTCTAACCAGAAAATTAACTCTTATCAAATAAGAGAGTTGATTTAACGATTGTTCTTAGGTGAGAAAGGGCGGGGTCCCTTTTTCATCTAAGGATCTTTTCTAACAAACAATACAAGTGCGAGGATAAAACATGAGAAAGTTTACAATGCTCAGTGCATTCTTACTCTCTATACTTATAGTGGGGTCAGGTGCGCTTCAAGCTCAGACTAAGATTTCAGACTGGGGTGCTATCGGTACCCGACTGGCTGGATCTGGTTGGACATTAGGACTCGACGGGACAACACCAGCCGGTGATGTTTCATTGAGTGGTACCGCTGCACCGGGTAACTGGACAGCAGTTCGCGGCGGTTTTGACAGTGATGTGGTATTAACATCCGGTGAATCTTTTAAAGTAAGCGGTGCGTTTGCAATTAACGGAGATCTGGATATATGGAATCCACTCAGAATTGGTGTTTATAACCACACTGATATCGGAACTTTAGTTAATGCAGGTACAGACTCTGCCGCATGGGGATATACCCAATATGCAGGAACCGATTCCGCTGCATTTTTCTCTAACGAAAGCAGTGCTTTTGGTTATTTAGTAACCAACCAAACTGGTGCTAATGGTGGAATTGCCGGACAAGGTGGTAATGGTAACCTTTGGGCAGTAAATGGCGGAAGCTGGATCTCTACCTGGAGTGGTGGAACAATGACGTTAGGACAAACTATTCAGTCTCCACGTCGTGCAATTATGCCAGCCGGTACCTATGATTTTGAAATGTCCGTTGAAATGACCACAGACTCTACAGCTGAGATCAAATGGTACATAATGAATCAGGATGGGGCATCTTACTTACATTCAGGTTCGCATACCGAAACATTCCAGTATGCAGGAACTGATTCTTCAACGTTTAAAACCACCTTCAATGGTTTTGCGTTTTCTATGCAGAATGGTGTAGAAACAGTGACCCAGATTGATCTTACAGGTTTTGAATATGAAATGGGTGCAACTGTAACTATTCCTGAGCCTATTTTCTCTTCATTCTATGTGTCTGACTGGGGTGCGATTGGTTCTCGTCTACCCGGATCCGGCTGGATTTTAGATAACGATTCTACCACTCTGGTGGGCGATGCTTACCTAAGTGGTGATGTTGCTCCCGGTAACTGGACTGCAGTACGTGGTGGTTTCGGTGAATTACCAGTTACAGCAACTCTTGAAGAAGCTGTTATTATTTCCGGTGAATTTGAGATCAATGGCGATCTTGATATCTGGAACCCTCTTCGATTTGGAATGTTTAATCATACCGATATCGGAACGCTGCACAACCAATATACTGACTCTGCACAGTGGGGATATATGCAATATGAAGGAACCGACTCCGCTGCATTTTTCTCGAATGAAGCCAGTGCCTACGGTTATCTGATCACGAATCAAACTGGCGCCAATGGTGGTATCGCCGGTAACGGTGGAAATGGTAATGCATGGACTGTGAATGGCGGAAGCTGGATCTCTACCTGGAGCGGTGGAAACATCACTATGGGAGAAACTATTCAGTCTCCACGTCGTGCCATTATGCCTGCCGGTACGTATGAATTTGAGATGTCTGCTCAGCCATTAGCTGACGGAACTACCGAATTCAGATGGTACATTATGAGTGATGATGGAGAATCTTATCTCCATTCCGGTGTACATATTGATACTGTATCCCAAAAAACAGAATTCAACGGCTTCGTATTCTCAATGCAAAACGGAGTTGAAACAGTTACCGAATTAAACTTATATGCTGTTGAAGTTGATCGTGGTGCTCCGATCGAGATACCTGAGCCAATTTTCTCCCCATTCTATGTATCTGACTGGGGTGCAATCGGAACTCGTTTACCAGGATCCGGCTGGACCTTAGATAACGATTCTACCACATTGGTAGGTGATGCCTATATCAGTGGCGATGCTGCTCCCGGAAACTGGACTGCAGTACGTGGTGGTTTCGGTGAACTTCCGGTAAAAGCCACTCTGGAAGAAGCCGTTATTATTTCCGGTGAATTTGAGATCAATGGTGATCTGGATGGATGGAATCCTTTACGCTTTGGTATGTTCAATCATACCGATATCGGAACGCTGCACAACCAATATACTGACTCCGCTCAGTGGGGCTACATGCAGTACGAAGGAACCGATTCTGCCGCTTTTGTTTCAAATGAAGCCAGTGCCTATGGATATCTGATCACCAACCAGGTGGGTGCCAATGGTGGTATCGCCGGTAACGGTGGAAACGGTAATGCATGGACCGTGAACGGTGGAAGCTGGATCTCTACCTGGAGTGGTGGAAACATCACCATGGGACAGACTGAGCAGTCACCACGTCGTGCCATTATGCCTGCCGGCACGTATGAATTTGAAATGTCAGCCCAGCCATTAGCGGATGGAACAACTGAATTCAGATGGTACATTCTGAGTGATGACGGTGAAACCTATCTTCATTCCGGTGTGCATGTTGATACTGTATCTCAAAAAACTGAATTCAACGGCTTTGTATTCTCAATGCAAAACGGTATCGAAACAGTTACTGAGATCGCATTGTATGCAGTAGAAGTTGACCGCGGTGCGCCGATCGAAATTCCTGATCCGATCTTTTCGCCATTCTATGTTGGCGACTGGGGCTTCCTGGGTGGAAAATTTGGTGCTGCTGCGGGTGATACAGCCTGGTCATTAACTCCTGGCACACTGGTAGGTGATGCTGAAGTATCTGGTTCTGCAGCCACTGGTTGGGCAGCATTAGCCGGTAATTTCGGTATTGATGTTGTTCCTGATGCTGAAGAAGGCATTGTTGTAGAAGGTATGGTTACTTTCGAAGATGGTGGTTTCGAAGATGCTAACAGCTTCATGTTCGGTTTAGTAAATGCTGATCTGGGTGGACTCGATTCCCTTGAAAATGCAGGTTACAATTTCAACGGTAGTGAAAATGCTTCAGGGTATCTGTTTGTTCCTTCAAACGGAACAGATGTATCTCCAACCTGGGCAGCCGGCGGTGCCGGATCTGTTGGTGCGGTTTCTGGCGGAGCGTGGTATGATGCTACCGGAGCTGGTGCAACGGCTCTAGCTGCTGTTCCAGGAACAGGTACACCAGGTGCAGGAACATATGATTTCATGATCTTTGTTGTACCAAACGGTGACGGAACGAACACCGTGCACGCAGAATTAGTGAAAGATGATGATAGCTATGTATATCGGGTAACTGCTGTTGATGCAGCCGGTGTTACAGATCGTTTCAATGCAGTAGTGTTTGCAACGAATAACTCTTCTACAACCTCAATGTTTGTTGAAGCGGTTTATGTAAACAAAGAAGCTATGACAGTGAGTAAAGAAGTTGAAAAAACAGACATTCCTGCTGTATTCGCAATGGATCAAAACTATCCGAATCCATTCAACCCAAGTACAAACATCCGTTTCAGCTTGCCACAGGCCAGTAATGTAACATTGGCTGTTTATGACATGTTGGGTAGAAAAGTAGCTACTCTCATTAATGGCGAACAAATGAATGCTGCTTATCATACTGTTAAGTTCGATGCTTCGGCACTCGCTTCCGGTATGTATATCTACAGAATCGAAGCTGGTTCGTTTGTAAGTACTAAGAAAATGATGCTTATCAAGTAAAGTATCTCCTTAGATTAAATAGTTGATTTGATCGAAGCCTGTTTCCTGAAAGGGGACAGGCTTTTTTTATGGGTGCCATCCTCAAAAAGGTGCTTGAAACACCAGTAGAAACCTGATTTAATAACTTTGAGGAATACCTTAAAAGGCTTATAATTGCGAACACTTTGGGTAATAATGATTCTAACACATAAAGAGATCAAAAATGGAATCTCTTACATTACGCACGTTTAATAAGGCGTTGTCGTCGGCGCATATTGATGCCAGAATTGCGCATATTTTAAATAAATACGGTTCAAATGTTCTGGTAACTACTTCATTTGGAACCACTTCGGTCATGCTGTTGCATATGATAAGCCGGATCAAACCGGGTTTTCCGATACATTTTGTGGATACCGGTTTTTTGTTTCCGGAGACACATGCCTATAAAGATGAATTGATCCGCCGTTTCGGGCTTAACGTGATCACGCATAAAGCTCCGTACGAAACTAATCAGCGCTGTAGCAATTCCCGACTCTGGGAAACCAACCCCGATAAATGCTGTACATTGAATAAAGTTGAACCTCTGCAGAGAATCATGCCGAAATATAATATTTGGGTATCCGGACTGATGGGGTATCAAAGCGAATACCGAACAGAATTAGAGATCATACAGGAAAAGAAAGGGATCTTTCGGTTCTATCCGTTGATCGACTGGACTAAGGAGCAGGTAGATGATTATATAGACGGCTTTGGATTGCCAAGACATCCGCTTGAAGGAATGGGTTTTTCCTCAGTTGGTTGTACACATTGTACAGTTCAGGGTGATAGTCGCGAAGGGCGCTGGAGCGGGCAGAATAAATCAGAATGCGGCCTTCACGTTTAGAGAATTAAGGTTTGTCTTTGGATTCCTGCAGCAACCAATCCAGATATTCCGGATTCCCTTCATTTTCTGTCAGAGTAAGCGAGATCACACACGGCACCTCATAAGAATGAAGCTCAAGCACTTTCTGAGTGAGTAACTTTACCTTCGAATAGTGGGTCTTTACGATCATTACCGTTTCACGGGCTTCCTCGATCTTTCCCTTCCATTTATAGATAGATTCCATCCCATCCAGCAGGTTAACGCAGGCAGCAAGATCTGCTTCGAGCAAAGCTTTGCTGATAGTCCGGGCTTCCTCTTTGGTGGGGGTGGTTATATATACGATGCGCAAATTATTATACATGCTTTAATGTGAATACGAATCGCATAAAAATCAAAAGTTAAATCAGTAAACAGGCTAAGTTTTTTTGAAAGGATGGGTGGCATATTTTTAATAATAGCCGTATTTTTGCAAGCTCTGAATTTTGCGAGAGTGGCGGAATTGGTAGACGCGCTAGATTTAGGATCTAGTATCTTAACCGATGTGGGGGTTCGAGTCCCCCCTCTCGTACATTCCTTTCTAACTTTCGGTAGTTAATCACTGAATTTACAAACATAGCGGAGCATACGTGAACATTTCTGTAAAAGAGATCACTTCTGTAGACAAAGAAGTTACTTTAAAAGCTAATCGCGAAGAGTTACAACCCAAATTTGATAAAGCCTTAAAGAAATATCAGGGCCAGATCAATCTTCCGGGATTCCGACCAGGTAAAGTGCCTTTAGGGATCATCAGAAAACGTTTCGGAAGTGAAATTGAGATCGAAGAGATCAACAAATACATCCAGGAAGTATTTGAAAAAGACGTGGTTGAAGAACACAATCCCGTAGGTGAAACAGAGATGCTCGACTTCCAGTGGGAAAATGATGAGCTCGAAGCTGTATTCAAGATCGGTGTTAAACCGGAAGTAGAATTAGTAGATCTGAGCAAGATCGAAGTGAAGTCGATGGTACATGATGTGACCGACGAAGAAGTTGCTGAAGAAGTGGAACGTACCCTTGAGCGCGAAGGTAATTGGGAAGAGGTAGATGAAGCAGCTACTGAAGACAGTAAGATCATTGCCGACGTAGTTTCACTTGATGATGAGGGCAAACCTATTGAAGCAGAACTTGATACGGATCAGACGATCGATCTGAGAGAGGAATCTGCTGCTGATTTCAAAAAAGCATTAACCGGTAAGAAAGCCGGCGACGTGGTGGAGATGAATCTGGAAGAGGATGGTGATAAAGATCATTTCCAGGTAACCATTAAAAAAGTTCAGAAACTGCACAAACCTGAATTGAACGAAGAGTTCATTAAAAAGCAGACCAATCAGGAAGCAGCGACCGAAGACGAGTTCAAAAGCTACATCAAAAGCAGAATGCAACAGTACTACGACCAGTCTGCAGACGATCTGTTTAAAAATGAAGTGGTACAGGCATTGGTTGAAGCTCATGAATTTGATGTTCCATCAACATTTACCGAGCAGATCAAGAATTCATATGTAGAGCAGTTAAAACAGCAATACGGAAATACACTACCTGAGAATTTTGATGCGGAGTCGTATAAAAACGAAATGACCGATCAGGCTAAGCGTGAGGCTAAGTGGTATTTCATTAGCCAGAAGCTTCAGGAAAGCTACGACGATATCGAGATCACACCCGAAGATATCGATGACTTTATCGGAGTTGAGGCGGCCCGCTACGGAGCAACTGCCGATCAGTTAAAAGGATATTATGCACAGAACCCGGGAATGCTCGAACAATTGAGAAGCAGTATCCGTGAAAATAAGGTATTTGATAAGCTTCAGGATGAAGTTAAAATTGACGAGCTCAGTAAAGATGCTTATCGTGAGTACCAGGAAAAAAAGCAGGAAGAAAATAATTAAAAACTGAAGCCTTATGATCAAGCAACCGATTTTCGAACAACCCGTTTTTGATTCAGCCAGCCAGATAGAAAATAATCTGGTGCCAATGGTTATTGAAACCACCAGCCGTGGTGAGCGTGCGTACGATATTTACTCCCGACTGTTAAAAGATCGTATCATTATTCTGGGAAGTCCGATCAATGATGTGGTTGCAAGTTCTATTGTGGCTCAATTGTTGTTCTTAGAATCAGAAGACCCTGAAAAAGACATCAACCTGTATATAAACAGTCCGGGTGGTGTTGTTTCTGCCGGTTTGGCCATTTACGATACCATGCAGCATATTAAATGCGATGTTGCCACCACTTGTATGGGTATGGCGGCCAGTATGGGTGCCGTTTTATTAACTGCCGGCACTGCCGGTAAACGAAGTGCACTGCCACATTCCCGTGTTATGATCCACCAACCGTTGGGTGGAGTTCAGGGTCAGGCGAGCGATATTGAAATTGAGGCTAAAGAAATCATAAGAATTAAACGAGAACTAAGTCAGATCATCGCTGATCATTCTGGTAAAACCCTGGATGATATCATCAATGATTCAGATCGTAATAACTGGATGTCTGCCGATGAAGCCAAGAATTACGGACTAGTTGATAATGTGATCTCGAGAGCAGATGTAGCTAAATAAACATCATCTGCTAACTTTATTTATTTTTGTTAGATTATTGAGGCATGAGCGAAAAAGAAAAAAATAACGACATCGTAAACTGTTCTTTCTGCGGACGATCCAGTCTGGAAGTGAACAGCATGGTGGCCGGACCTGGTGTGTATATTTGTGATCGCTGTGTGGAAGACGCCTCAAGTATCATAAAAAGCGATCTTGCGTCTTTAGCCCGCCGCCGTGAAAAGAGTTATAAACCTCTGCTAAAACCGGTAGAGATCAAAGCAAAACTCGATGAGTATGTGATCGGTCAGGAATACGCGAAGAAAACGTTATCTGTAGCGGTGTATAATCACTACAAGCGAATAAGTAGCGATAGCCTGGATAACGACGATACCATGATCGAGAAAAGTAATATTGCTCTTCTCGGTCCAACCGGTAGTGGTAAAACATTGCTCGCCCGAACGCTCGCAAAAGTAATAGATGTCCCTTTTACTATTGCTGATGCTACCGTTCTAACCGAAGCCGGTTACGTGGGCGAAGATGTTGAAAGTATTCTAAGTAATCTGTTACAAGCGGCAGATTACGATGTAGAACGGGCCAAACGCGGTATCGTTTACATCGACGAAGTAGATAAAGTTGCCCGCAAAAGTGATAATCCTTCCATTACCCGCGATGTTAGTGGGGAGGGTGTTCAGCAGGCGCTGTTAAAGATCCTGGAAGGTACGGTAGCTAATATTCCACCTAAAGGTGGCAGAAAGCACCCTGAACAGAGCTTCATCCAGCTGGACACTTCAAACATCCTGTTTATATGTGGTGGAGCTTTTGCAGGTCTTGAACAAATTATCTCTCGCAGACTTTCTACCAGTGCGATGGGATTCCATACGCAGGATCAGGTAAAATTTGATAAGGAAGATCCGGAGATATTTACCTATGTAGAACCGGAAGATCTTCAGCATTTCGGGTTGATCCCGGAACTGATCGGTCGATTACCGGTGATCTGTGGTTTACATGAGCTGTCTGATGAAGCTATGATGGATATTCTTCAAACTCCGAAAAATGCCATTACCAAACAGTATAAAAAACTGTTCAAGATGGAAAATGTGGAACTCGAATTTGAAGAAGAGGCCTTACAAGCCATCGTGAAGAAATCAAAGGCCCGAAAGACCGGCGCCCGTGGGTTACGCTCCATTATGGAAGCCTCCATGCTGGATATTATGTTTACACTGCCCTCTATGAAAAATGTGGCAAGATGTGTGATCACAAAAGATACGATTGAGAAAAAAGCCCCTCCTGTGTACGAGAAACAGAAAGCTTCAGCCTAAAGATTTTAAACCCTTCACAATGTTGTGAGGGGTTTTTTGTTTTAGGGAAGTAATGGCTTGCCTATATTCCCGAAACACATTTCCTACGACATGAATTTATTTGCACAATCCGGCTGGATAAAAGCATTTCTGGTAATTTTTTTAATTCTTTTGGGTATTGGTTCGTTGGTATACAATCGCTACCTGGTTGGTAAGGTTTTAGAAAAAGAAAGAGTAAGTGTGGAATTGTGGGCAAAGGCTCTGGAGTTTAACGCCCTTCCGGTTCATCAGGAGGCCAGTACCATGTTGCTTGAAGCTGTGAATGAATTGGGAAAGAATCCAACTGTGAACGACAGCCTCATCCAAACCTTACTGGATGTAGAGAATCTGAGAAGCTCATATAATTTTGTAAGCGATGAACTGATCCTGAATGATGGAGCTAATGTACAGGTTCCGGCGGTGTTGGTTGATGCCAATGATAATCCTCTTGAATACCGCTCAATCGATCCGGATAACCCGGATAAGGTGATCATTGATTACAGCTTTAAGAATGTACCAGAGAATGAGATCGATACAAAAGAAAAGCGTACGGCTCTCATCAAAGAGTTTAAAGAAACCAATCCTCCCATACAGATCCTGATTGGAGATAAAACAAACAGGATATCTCAGTATGTGTATTACGGAGAGAGCCCAACCGTAAAGTTGCTTCGGTATTTCCCCTACATACAGATCGTCATCCTGAGTTTGTTGTTAGGTATCGGTTATACCACTTACCGAAGTATTACCCGTGTTGAGCAATCGAATCTTTGGGTGGGAATGGCTAAAGAGGCTGCACATCAGTTGGGAACTCCTATATCAAGTTTATTCGGATGGATCCATTTGTTCAAGGACGAATATGAGCATGATAATGAGGCAATGAAGATCATCGATGAAATTGAAAATGATGTTCAACGCCTGAGTGGAGTAGCAGAGCGGTTCGGAAAGATTGGGTCGGAAGCAGAACTGAAGGCTACTGCAATTGAACCGATCCTGAATGAAGCGGTGAATTACATGGAGCGAAGGTTGCCAAAGATCGGTAAGCCGGTAGTGGTAAAAAAGGAAATAAATGCAGATGCCATGGTGAATATCAATCAGGAGTTATTTCAATGGGCCGTTGAGAATCTGGTAAAAAATGCCATGGATGCAATGCGTAATTCCGATAAACCCGAAATGTTTATCGCTGTTAAAGCCTCTGTACATGGTAATGATGTATTGATCGATATTCAGGACTCCGGATCGGGGATCGACCCAAGGAATGTAAATACGGTATTCAAGCCGGGATTCAGTACAAAAAAGAGAGGATGGGGGTTAGGACTGAGTTTAACCAAGCGGATCATCGAAGACTATCATAAAGGGAATCTGTTTGTCTATGAAACCGAATTGAATGTGGGAACGACCATGCGCATACGGTTAGATAAAATAGAAAACCGTGAACGGATAGTTTAATCGTCGGTATAACCACGCTTTTTTGCGTATTCGTAAAGTTCTGTCTTCAACAGATTTCTTCCACGATGTAACCGGGAGCGAATAGTTCCAATAGGTACATCCAGCATATTGGAGATCTCTTCGTAGGTAAAACCATCAACATCGCAAAGCAATACTACAGTCCGGAAATCCTCAGGCAGTTTGGCAAGTGCCTTCGAGAAGTTATCATCCATCATGTCTCTGAAGATGAGATGCTCCAGATCGGTAGTATCCGTTCGTTCAGCTCGTACCGATTCGTAATAGGATGATACCTCATCGTAATCTACTTGCTGTGGTTTCTTTGCGTTCTTTCGGTAATTATTGATGAATGAATTCTTGAGAATCCGAAAGAGCCATGCTTTGGCATTGGTTCCTTTTTCATAACTGTCGAAGAAACGAAATGCCTTAACGATAGTATCCTGAACCAGATCTTCTGCATCACTTTCGTCGGCAGTAAGGCGAATGGCAAAATTATACAACGAATCCAGGTGAGGAATGATCTCCTCATTAAAAGCTTCTTGTTTTGAAATGATATTCTTGCTCAACAGGATCCTTGTTTTCTAAGTTGCTGCTTTCTAGATAAGTCTTTTTTTCTAGAACTCTAAATTATTTAATATTTTTCACAGCTTTTATTGTTTGATATTAAACATAATAGCTGCTTAAGGTAAATAGAAAATGTTGATGAGGAACTTAACTGAATACTTAACCGCCCAAAAATGTAATTACAATTACATCGTAAATAGCGTGAGTCCAGGCTGCAATTCCAAATCCTCTCCAGATATAAATTCCATTCAATATCAAGCCGAATAAAAAGCGATACATGAATGAGTTTAAGGTGAACAGATCACCCATAGAGCCCATGTAATGTACGGCACTGAATAACATTGCAGAAAGTGTGATGGAGGCGATATAAGAAGCCCATTTTTTGTCGTTGAACACTTTGTTGAAAATGAACACAAACGCAGACACTAAGAGCACACGAAAGAAGAGCTCCTCATAAAGTCCGGCGCCCAAACTTAGTGCGAGCTTTTGGATGTAGGAAAGGCTGGTTACCGGATCGGTAGCAGCAATATTGAAAAGTGCAGATATGACCGTACTGCTTACTAAGGTTACGATGATCGAATAGACAAAGGCTTCGGCGATCATTAGAATGAAATTACGGGCCCGAAGTGTATTCAGTTTTTCCCGTTCTTTATACAGAATAAAAAAGCCCAGCAACATCACGATCATCAGGGATAATGATATGGCATCCAGTCCAAAGGAATTCAATATGGATTTAAACCAAACATCCACACTGATTCTAACAACATGATCGGAATTCGGTTGCGAGATCAGAATTAGCACCTCATAGGCTAAAAAAAGAGGTAAACTCACAAGAAAGCTGTAGAGCAGATTATGCGTGGTTTTAAAATAATTTCTGATAGGATTCTCGGTCATCAGTTTTCCGTAAAAATGGTTACAGCGGGTGATTCTGATTTCTCAAGATCTAATATTCGATAGGCCTCGGAAGAAAGTTTCAGTCCGGCCTCCATAATCCGGTCGTTTATTCTAACAAAAATTCCCTTTCCGGTTGCCTCATTTTCAATGTAGATCACGGAGCCTAGTGCAATATTCGAATGTGCAGCAGTAAGACGGTCAGGATTATACAACTCCCCACTAGTGGTGGCATTACCGGTAAAATCATCGGAATATTTAAATGCCGGTACAGACCCAAGGTTTTGCAGGTCGGCTCCCTTTTTATAAGGGTTTTCAAACTGTTTGGAAGGAGGAAGCAATACAGTGATCTTTTGCCCCGGGCGTATGCTGTTCAGGTTTACCCCCGGATTAAGCTCCTGCATTTCAATGTCCGACATGTTAAATTTGGCTAAGAGTTTTTTAAACGTATCACCACTTTCAACGGTGTAAACCACAAACTCTCCCTGTGGGGTAGACTCATTCGAAAATTCGGCGGCAGAGGGAGCTACACTGTCTTTTACCTTGCGAACACTTAACCGCTGACCAATCCGGAGCATATCGCTTTCAAGGTTGTTAAGTTCTTTCAGTTCACTGATGCTCATATTATGCCGACGAGCTATAAAGGTGAGATTATCCCCGCTTTTTACTGTGTAATATACATTCTCCTGAGGGGTTGAGATCTCGATCAGGGATTTTACAGGTTCATCCGGCAACTCCCCGTTAGGTGGCTGTACGTCATTTCCATCCACGAAATAAGTTAACTGCTGTCCCACAGCAAGGTCGTTGCTAACCAGCTTATTCCAGGATTTTAGTTCTGCAACAGAAACTTTCAGTGTTTTTGAAATGGAGTACAGCGTTTCTCCGGCTTTAACGGTGTGCGTATGTTTTTGCTGAGCAAATACGCTGCCGGTTAAAAAAAGAACCAATACCAATGCAAAGGATAATGATCTCATAAGTTATTGATCGTATTCTAATTCAAGTTCTGCCAAGGCCGCCATCAACTCTTTTTTTGCATGATCGTTCCTGAGCTTTTCCGCGATAGTAACCCCTGCTTTATAGGTCTGTAACGCTAATTTGTTCTCATCTATTTCCTGATAGAGTTTGCCAAGATGATAATATACGCCCACATAATCAGGATCATTGATCACAATATGCTCAAACAGGAACCGGGCTTGTTTGATCTGTTCCGTTTTTAACAATTCTAAGGCGAGTGCAAATTTACTGAACGAATCATCAGGATCATTTTTTACAGCTTCGGCCAGTTTTGAAATTCGCGAACTCACTTGGATCTGAACTCCTCATATCGTTCTTCAATTTCAGAGATGGAATCTCCTCCGAATTTTTCCAGAAATGCATTTGCGAGTACGGGAGCTATTGCATTTTCAACCACGACAACCGCTCTTGGCAGGGCACAGACATCCGACCGTTCATAGCGGGTCTCCTTAGGTTCCAGGGAATGCATGTCCACGGTATTAAGGGGGTTTAACATGGTTGGGATAGGCTTCATCACTCCACGAATTATTACAGGCATTCCGTTACTCATTCCACCTTCAATTCCACCGGATCTGTTGGTGCTGCGTTTAAAGGCTTTACCATCGTGAACAATCTCATCATGAACTTCATGTCCCGGCCTCGCGCCCGACTCAAATCCTAATCCGATCTCAACTCCTTTCATCGCCTGAGTACCCATGATCGCCTGAGCGATCAAACCATCAAGCTTTTTATCCCAATGGGTATAGCTTCCTAATCCAACAGGTAATCCGGTAACAATGATCTCATACACTCCACCTAACGAGGAACCTGCTTTTCTGTATTTTTTGATCTCATCGACCATCGCTTCAGATAATGTAGCATCCAGGCAGCGCACTTCAGATTCATCGGCGGTTTTGTACACCTGTTCAGCACCGCCTTCGGCAATCGGATCGGCGATCTTTCTAATCTGATCCCAGCTTTCATACCCGGCTTTCCCGATTCGAAGAACATGCCCGCCGATCTCAATTCCAAAATGCTTTAAAAATTGTCTGGCAATGGCAGTACAAGCAACTCGCATTCCTGTTTCCCGCGCACTGGAGCGCTCAATGACCGGGCGGATATCATCAAACCGGTATTTCTGAGCACCAACAAGGTCGGCATGCCCCGGACGCGGCAGGCTAATCTTTTCGATCCCGTCAGCTTCGGTTTCTTTGTTCATTACAACCGGCCATCCGGCAGCGTCTTTCTGAAAAGCACGATTCTCCATCCATAATGCGATGGGGCCTCCCATGGTTTTTCCAAAACGAACTCCCGAGTTAATGATGGCCCGGTCTTTTTCGAAAGCCATCCGGCCACCGCGTCCATATCCTTGCTGGCGGCGGGCTAAATGTTCTGCAATTGCGTCTTCAGTTATGGGTAAGCCTGCAGGTACACCCTCTACTATACCTGATAATCCGGGTCCGTGAGATTCACCGGCAGTAAAATATCTGATCATTAGTTGTTATCTGCTTTTTCAATTTGCTCAGCTCGTTCAGCCAGCGAGCGATTGTCGTTACACATTTCGGATCGAAATGCCTGTATTTTTCTGATGTCGCCCAAAAGTACCAAAGAATCACCGGATTGAATAACGTCCGAGCTTTTGGGATTGAATTTAATTCTTCCGCCTGATGGGATAATAGCAATTATCAGTACTTCAAATAAATTGCTGACATTAATTTCTGCCAACGACTTATTTGCCAGCTGTGATCCTTCTGATACCAAAACCTCATCGAAGGTGTGATCCTGTTCGTCACCCCGGGTCATTGTTTCAATGAATTGTTCAACATTTGGACGCAGGATCACGTTTGCCATTCGGTCGGCCCCAACATCGTAGGGAGAGATCACCTTATCCGCACCTGCTCTTAAAATTCTATTACGGTTTTTATTCTCATTGGCGCGAACCAGAATGTAAAGGTCGTTATTCATTTCGCGGGCCAGCAACGTGGTAAATACATTATCCTGATCGCTGGATAAGGTGCAGATCAGTGCCTTTGCTTTGGTAATACCGGCTTCTCGTAGCACATTTTCATCCTGAGCATCTCCTTTCACATATACATGCTTGTCGTCTTCCACACGACGTATGCTGGAGTCTCGGTTTTCAACGATTACCATAGGAAGTTGAGCATCGGTTAAAACCTGTGCGATCCTGTGACCGATTCGTCCGTAACCGCAAATAATATAGTGTTGATCCATTTTCTCGAGGCGTTTATTCATGGCTCTTCTTAGAAAGAGTTCACTTTCGAATAACAATTGAGTGGTTTGAGAGGCAATGTATGAAATAATCCCGATGCCAAATATAAAAATAGCCATGGTGAATATACGGCCTTCTATGGTAAGGGATTTAATTTCGGCAAACCCAATGGTGGATATGGTAATGAAGGTCATATATAAGCCGTCAAAGAACGACATGCCTTCGATCAGATGGTATCCGATCGTACCAATGATAAATATGGACAGCATTAATGCAGACGCTATTCCAATTCGGAACGAAGCAGGGTTTTCAACAATGGTGTTGTAAAATCTCCGTTCCATAATGTCTCTTATAGATTAGTTCGTACACTTAATTGTACAAGTCCACCGGTTTGGCTGTATGAACTTCTGCTAAGATCAATTACAAGGCCTTTTACTTTAATGCCGAGCCCGATACTTGCCCCGGCTAATTCTATGGCACGATCCGTTCTGGTCTGTTCGTGCAGATATCGGTTGTAACCAAGTCGAAGAATAAGTGCTTTGCCAAGTGGTGCTTCTCCACCAATGATCACATGACGGGATAAATTTCGAAGAAAGGCTGGCTGCTCATCCTCTCCGACAACTCTAAGATCCCAATCATTCAAACGGGTAAGGGTAAAATTGATTTGAAAGGGGAAATTTTCCGGTTTTTTAGAAAATCCAAGAGATACGTCAAAAGGTAGTTCTTCACGGGTTTGATTATAATAACTGAATTGATCGCCCAGATTTCGGACTGCTAATCCCATACTGAATTTTTTCTCCGGATTCTTAAAATAGATACCTCCCGAAAGCGCAAAAGCACTTGAGCGGTATAAACTGTAACTGGAATAGATGTAGTCGGCAGCGGCCCCGGCTGATAGTTTTTCAGATAACTGAGTACTTAACCCTGCCCGTAAGGCCAGGTCTCCGGCATTAAAACTTCCAAGCTCCGTACCATTCTCATCAGATTCACTCATTTCACCGTACCCGGTGTATCTGATCCCGACACCGATAGTTCCGATTTTTGGCAGATCGAAAGCCGAAGTCGCCAGGCCCATACGCACATCATAAAGCTGATTTACAAAAGTTGCGGAAACTTCTTTGCTGTGATGGGGTTGTAAATAGGCGGGGTTGAGGTAAAAGGCGTCTGCCTGTGGGTTAAAAATTCCGGTATGATTGCCACCCAAAGCCGCTAAACGTGCTGAAGGGGTAACTTCCAAAAATCGAAAGATGGTAGAATTACCTGTTTGTGCCTGCACGTTCAATCCTGCAACTAAAGCAAAAAAAGCCAGTAATGTTGTGCGTATGTTAAGCATCGAATATGGGATGACAATTGGATGAAATGTTTTGTAATATAATTAAATGATTAAGCAAGATTGTAACATAATTATTTACGCCCCCGAATCTATTAAAATTAACAGGATAAATGGACGCAGTTAAGCAGTTTGGGCAGTACGCACTGTTGATGTATCAAGGGTTACGTTCATTTACTGAATTTAGTACCTACCGAAAAAACTTGTTCAGCGAATTCGTAAAGATTGGCTATGAGTCCATTCCGATTATAATTTTAACCGGTGTGTTTACAGGAGCGGTGCTTACATTGCAAACAGCCTATCAGTTAGATACGGATCTGTATCCCGTAACGATTGTTGGTTCCATTGTAGGTCAGTCGATCATCATCGAATTAGCAGCTGTGATAGGTGGTTTGGTGCTCGCAGGTAAAGTGGGAGCCAGAATATCCACTGAGCTTGGAACTATGCGTGTTAGTGAACAGATTGATGCGCTTGAATCGATGGGATTTAATTCGGTAACCTTTTTAGTAGTACCCAGAGTTTTGGCCGGAGTATTCATGTTTCCGGTGTTGTACATAATTGCGGCAACCATGGGAGTGATCGGGGGATTAATTGCCGGTCAGCTTGATGGAATATTGCCAGCCGCTGAATTTATGCAGGGCGCGCGCAGTTTCTTTTATCCGGAAGATGTGGTATTTGGAATTGTAAAATCATTTGTTTTCGGCTTTGTGATCACATCAATTTCAAGTTTTAAAGGGTATTATGCCTTTGGTGGAGCCGAAGGTGTGGGGAACGCTACCACACAGGCGACGGTATTAAGCTGTATTTATGTGTTGTTATCCGATTTTGCCCTGGCAGCACTATTGCTATAAGTAAGTATGATAGAAGTAAAAAATCTGACAAAGAGTTTTGGAGATCACCTTATTTGGGAAGATGTCACATTCGATATCTCAGATGGGGAAACTCTGGCCATCATCGGTAAATCCGGTTGTGGTAAATCGGTGTTTCTCAAACATCTGAATGCACTGCTCTACCCGGACAGCGGGAAAATTTATATTGATGGAAAAGACTTATTCAATCTGACCTACGCCGAGTTAAGGTTGATGAGGCAGAATTTCGGGATCTTATTTCAGGGAGGGGCTCTGTTCGATTCCATTAATACCTTCGAGAATATCGCGTTCCCGCTTCGTTACTTTACTAATAAAAATGAAGAGGAGATCAGGGCGGAAGTGGATGAAGCCCTTGAACTTGTAAATCTGAAAGGTATTGGTGAAAAGGGAACATCAGAGCTCTCAGGAGGTATGAGAAAAAGAGTGGGGCTTGCCCGTGCTATCATATTAAAACCACAGTATTTACTGTATGATGAGCCAACATCGGGGTTAGACCCGAAGACATCGGAAGAAATTAATGAGCTCATCGTGCATATGGCCGATAAGCTGGATATCACTTCAATAGTGATCACTCACGACATGCATAGTGTGTTGTCTATTGCAGAAAAAGTAGCTTTCTTAGATGAACAGAAATTAAGCTGGTATGGTACTGTTCAGGAGATGAAAGAAAGCGAACCCCCGCCACTGGTCGATTTTATTACGGCTAGTGAATATCAAATTTAAACTATTGTGTATCAGGAAGAGGATAGAAGTTGAAAGCTATAAGTAATGAATTAAAGATCGGATTAGTAATACTGGTTGCCACTGTGGTAGCCTTCTTTGGGTTTAAGGTGATGAAGAATGAACCTTTCTTCTCTCAGGCCAAATTACTGTATGTAAAGTACGATTCAGTGGATGGATTGATCAAAGGAAGCAGCGTTACATTGAATGGCTATCAGATCGGTTCGGTGCGCCAAATGGATTATATCGAGGCTGAGGACAGCATTCAGGTTACCATCAACATTAAAACTCCGGTGTCTATACCGGCAGGGTCGGTAGCTCGCTTACAAGCTCCATTTGCCCTGGGGTCTTCAACCATTGTGATCGAGAAGTCTGACAGTAAAGAAATGCTCCCATGGGATTCGTATCTGCGGGGCACCAAAAAAGAAGGCCTGCTTGATACTATTAAGGATAAAGGAGAATCAATCAGCGATTCGGCAGAAGTTGCACTCTCTTTGGTTAATGAAAAAATACGTGCACTAACTTTGATCGATTCTGCAAATATGAAAGGTGTGGAAACCACGCTGGATAATTTCAAAGATATTAGTAGTTCGCTGCAGGAAGTGGTGACCGGGAGACAAAAAGAGATTGACTCCATGATCGTGGATGCCCGAAGCCTGATGAAAAATATGGATGATCTATCCGGCGCTTCAAAAGAAGATCTGGAGAGTTTTATTTCAAATCTTGAAGCGTTTAGCCAGCGCCTGGATACTCTGGGCGATAATCTGGATGAAACCACCACTTCCATCAATAGTATTCTGGCCAAAATTGACACAGGAGAGGGTACGCTCGGGAAAATGGTAAACGACCCGTCTTTATACCAAAATCTCGATAGCCTTACCGTAAATCTGAACGAATTGATCAAAGGAATTCAGAGCGATCCGAAGCGGTATCTGAAGCACATGCGCTTAGTTGAGGTTTTTTAACGCTCAGCCTAAAGGTTAACTTTTAATTACCTGAGTATTGGCTTATATTTGCAGGCTTGCAGATATGGGTGAAAAGCCCTTTCAGCTAAAATTTTTAATTCAAAAAAGTACTTTTGTAAGAGGATACCTGACATGGGTGTAATGGGAAAATTTAGAGATAACACGGCTGTTATCTTGTGGATACTGATTGGTTCTTTTGGATTGCTATGGGTGATCATGGATGTTTTTGATCCGAATGCGATCATGGGTGGGCCAAGATCTTTAGGATCTGTAAATGGTGAACCGATCAGCTTTGAAGAATACAACCAACGCGTGGAATATTATATGAACGCGTACACACAACAAACAGGGAATTCCATGTCTCCTGAAACCCGGGCTTTATATGAATCTCAGGTTTGGGAAGAACTCGTTAGCTCAAAACTGCTTGAGCAGAAGATGGATGAACTTGGGATCACTGTAACTGATGATGAATTACTTAGTATGGCTTACGGTGATAATCCAGATCCTCTCATTCGCCAGTATTTTGCCAGAGAAGACGGAACGATCGATCGGTTTATGATCCAGAATGTGCTTCAGGACGAACAGTACAGCCAGGAAGCAATGGCGATCGAACTCCAGTTACGCCAAAAAAGACGTCAGCAGAAATTAAGCAATTTTATCACTGCCGGATTACAGGTTACCGACGAAGAAGTTCAGGAAGCGTATAAGCTCCGTAATACTTTTGCCGATGTTCAGTTTGTTCGCTTTCCATATAACGAAGTCACTGATAGCAAAATTGAGATCACAGATAATGATCTGCGCGATTATTACGAGGAAAATAAAGAGAATTACAAGCAGGAAGAATCTTACCGTGCTAAGTATGTAGCATTCAGTACACTTCCAACGGCTGAGGATACAGCAGCTATTTCAAATGAGCTGATAAAATTGAAAGAAGATTTTGCTGCTGCAGAAGATGATTCACTATTTCTGGTATATGAGCAATCCACCACTCCGTACAACGGGGTGTTTGTTGCCAAAGAAGATCTGCGTGAAGAATATGCACCGGTATTGGATGTTGAAGTGGGCGAAGTTACTGATGTGATCAATCTCGGATCCAGTGTTGCCATCATCAAAAAAGTTGATGAGAACAGAAATGAGATCAAATTTGCCGTGCTGTCCAGAATTATTGAAGCACTGCCGGCTACTTTGAACGAAGCAGGCGAGAATGCTGATACTTTCGAATACTTCGCAACCGAACAAACAAGTTTTGAAGAAGAAGCTGAACGAGCTGGTTTAGTTGTTCAGGAGATCTTCGCAACGAAAGGAAATACTTTTATTTCCGGATTGGGTGCAAGTCAGCAGGTGCTGGATTTCTTAAGCAATGGTGATGAAGGCGATCTTTCTCAGCCTATCGAGCTGGCAACCCAATTGGTGGTTGTAAAGCTGGAAGAAGTTACCGAAGCAGGTCCCCGACCTTTTGAGGATGTAAAAACAGCCATAGAAAATGCGGTAAAAAATGAGAAGAGAACGCAGATAGTCACTGAAAGAGTGGAAAGCATGTTGGCTTCGAATTCAACGGTAGCGTCTTTGGCTGAGGCTTCAGGAAAAGAAGTTCAGTCGGTGGAAGCACTCGCTGCCAGCAGTACTGTACTCAGAGGCGGAGGACGTGAGCCGGGAGTGATCGGTGCTATCTTCGGTTTAAGTGAAGGTGAGACTTCAGGTGCTATCGAAGGTGTAACAGCTGTTTATGTTGTACATGTTGTGAGTAAAACTGAACCGGATCTTTCTACGTTAGATCAGGCAACGGTTACTACTATCCGTCAGGAATTAGAGCAGAAAGAAAATCAGCGATATCTTGCTGTATGGCTCGAGGAATTAAAAGACGAAGCTGACATCGTAGATAACAGAAGTAAAGTCTTCAGATAAACATCATTTTTTTGAAAAGTTTTAAAAGGGTGAGAACGTAGTTTTCACCCTTTTTTGTTTTACGGTTTAAACTGCCGGTACATAACGGTACCTTTAGTGATTATGAGCAACGACGAACAGCGCCAAATAGATGAATTCAGAATGCGTCAGGCTTTGGATCTGGCGAGGAAAGGATTGGGGAATGTATCGCCTAACCCAATGGTGGGATGTGTCATCATAGATAAAGATGGGGAAGTCATCGGTCGTGGATACCACAAAAAATTCGGGGAAGCTCATGCGGAAGTCAATGCAGTAGATTCTGTAAAAGATACTAAGAAGCTAAAAGGGGCCACGGTTTATGTTACCCTGGAACCATGCTCTCATCACGGAAAAACGCCCCCTTGTTCCACTATGCTAAGTAAACTACCGATACAAAGAGTAGTTGTGGCACATAAAGATCCGAATGAAAAAGTGGATGGAAAAGGAATCGCTGAGCTCAGAAATAAAGGAATTGAAGTTGTAACCGGAGTACTGGCGGAAGAAGCTGAAGAATTAAATGAGGCGTTCATCCACCATCAGCAATTCGGGCGCCCGTTGGTCACACTAAAAATTGCACAAACAGCCGATGGTTATCTGTCTGCGCCAGATGGGGATTCCAAATGGATCTCCGGCAATGCAGCCCGTACACTGGTGCATAAGTGGCGGGCAGAGTCGGATGCAGTGTTGGTGGGGCGAACAACTGCGATCACAGATAACCCAAGCCTTACGGTTCGGCACGTTAAAGGCAGACAACCCTACCGCGTAGTGCTGGACGGGCCCTATGAGTTACCCAACAATCTGAATCTGTTTTCAGATAAGTTTGAAGAAAAGACCATAATAATCACCTGGAATAAAGAAGCCTCAAAAGTAGATGCCGATCCCATGCTGAAATTGATGAAACAGAATTATTTCAGGGGACAGGTGATTCAGGTGCCCCAAATTGATGGCCATATCAACCTGCACACGGCATTTCGGGAGTTGGGAGCTCGCGGAATTACATCGGTGTTAGTTGAAGGCGGTCAGCAGTTAAGCTCCGCGTTGATCCGGGAAGGGCTGGTAGATAAGTTACAGTTGTTCATCGCTCCTAAATTATTAGGTGGTGGAACCCGGTCGATGCTGAATCTGGGCATCAACAAAATGCGAGATATTAAAAACCTGAAAGATATAACCTGGAAGAAAGTGGGCGATGATCTGTTGCTCACCGGATACCTCTAGTTTTTGAATTATGTTTACTGGAATTGTACAAGAAACCGGAAAAATTGAAGCCATTAAAAGTTTAAACGGTGGTGGACAGGAAACCATTATTTCGTGTTCCTTTGCTGATACTTGCCATATAGATGAAAGTATTGCGGTAAACGGTGCCTGCCATACAGTCACTCATTTCGACGAGAACACATTTACCGTACAGAGTGTGGAAGAGACGTTGCGTAAAACCTCTATGGGAGAGTTAAAGGAAGGTGATTTCGTAAATCTAGAACGCTCTATGACCCTGCAAACCGGAATTGAAGGGCACATGGTTCAAGGGCATGTCGATATTACCGGAACCATCATAACTATGGAAAAAGAGGAAACCGGATGGCTTATCGGGATTGAATTCCCGGAAGAATTCCAAAACCTGATCGTAGGTCGTGGAAGTATTACGGTGGAAGGTATTAGCCTCACCATTGCCCGAGAAGAGGCTAATACTTTTGTGGTAGCCATTATCCCGTATACCTGGGATCACACCAATCTACAATACAAAAAGATCGGCGATAAAGTGAATCTCGAGTTTGATGTGATCGGCAAGTACGTAGTCAAATATCTGGCTAGTATCGGACGTGATTCATTATAGATCAGACTTCGCTCTAGTACCCGTATCCGGTGCGTCCACGACCTGTTGTGGATGAACTTCTTTCCAGATTCTTGAGTATCGGCAGTTTCTGGAACAGTGATTGTATTTGTGAGCTGTTTAATCTCAGGCTGAAGAAATAGTATTGGTTCTCGCCAAACGGACTGATCTGGAAACTCAGGTTCCAGCATTCCAGATTCCGGTTCAGGCTAAACTGAGTTGGCGTGAGTTCTTTCTGAATGAAATCATATCCCAGTGATGTGCTGAATTGCCATTTCGGGGTTAGATTAAAACTGATGCTGGAAGCTCGTACTTCGGCACTCTTATTCGCTTTCTGATTGTGGCGATAATTCCAGGTATAGCTGAAATTTAGGCTAAAACTCCAGGGGGAATTCAATGGAGCTACAGGTTTATAACCAAATCCCGGATCAATTGGGTTAAATATAGCCTGATTAAACGGATCGTATTCCCGCCGATATTTCGGAGTGAAGGTTTGAATTCGGCCATTCCCTCCTCTGAATGAAGTACTGGCTGTGAAAGAAAAACGTTCTAACTGAGCCAACTTATCCCCCGTATTCCAGAGATAATTATTGATGATATTTCCATTATCGTCCCGTTCATAGAAACTAAAATTAGCTTTCACATTCAGGTTTATTCCCTTAATGGAACTGGACCGGAAGGAAGTGGATAGCTGGCTGAGATTCAAACTATCTGCTGCAAAATTATAAGAGGCATTAAGAGATAGGTTTTCGATCAGTTTCAGGTTTTTTTCACTTACTTCTCCGGTCGTGTCTCTTTTTACGATCTTAGTTTCCAGCACATTGTTTATGCTAAATGAGATCGCACGTTGTTCTCCCCGGCCCGGTCCTGAATAAATTTCATTTTCAAAAATGCTGTACTGACGAGTATTTCCTAACGTATCAGTTTGTACAGTACGGTAATATCCCCAATAATCGGAGCTGAAATCAGGACGGTAGCCAAAACTTATGGAAGGCGCGAAGGTGTGTCTCAATCCCTTCATGTTTCCCAGTTGCATATTTGAAATACCATAGATCCGCGTTGACAGCGAGAAGGAGGAGGTGAAATCGCGCGCAGTTACGAATCCATTTACTTTTTCCGTCTCTACGCGATTCGAGTCAGCATTAAATGTCTTTCTGATGGAAGTCGGGAACCAATATTCATTCATATTAAAACTCAGAGCAGAATTGATGTACTGACTATTCAGGATCTTTCCGATCGTTACTCCGGCCTTTTGTTGAAAGCCGAGTTTTATATAATCATTATCTCCGGTTGCCTCACGATATAGAGCGGGGTCTGAAAGCGCATCGAGAAATCCGATCTCTGCCGAATCTGCATCTATGGGTACGTAATTGAAACGGGTGTTCAATGTATTGCTGTATCTGAAACTGATACTTTCGTACCACTTTGGAGAGCCGGAATTACCACTGTTGTTTTGAAAGGGAGAGAATGTTTTTAAGGAGAATGTAGCACTCGGACCATCCAAACGGGTGGTGTTGTTAAAGAAGTTTTGAGTTAGACTCAGATTGGTTCCCAGATTAAACAGGTTCTCCGGGTGTTTATAGTTGTAGGCAATTCTGGAGGTAGAGGAGGTTTTAGCACGTTCCTCTGCATCGTATGAGTTTTGATTTAAGAAATCGGCGGTTCTCAGATTAATATTTGCAGAAACCGAAGCAAATGGTGAAATGGTTTGCCGGTGTTGAATACCAAGTGATTTATTCACAGCTGTTACAAAATTCGGGTCGGTTGGTTCCAGACCCTGATCTCTGGAATACCCAATACTTACAGAGCCATTATATCTATCAGAGTTTCTGTATTGAGTGGTGGAGCTAAGCAGGAAGGTGCCCGATGTGTAAATATCGGTTCGTAATGTAGTGGTTATATAGTCGTTTATGTATTGGAACCAGCCCAGATTATTTAAACCGATTCCGCGGGTGGCCTGCTCATCAAACACATAGGTCGGAGTTAATAACCCCGATTTCTTTTTCTCGAATCCTCCGGCCGGTACATATCCAAAAGGGAAAACGAGCGGATATGGAATATCCAGAATATAAAGTCTGGCGTTGGTAAAGAAGATCTCATCCTCATCTACCACCTTCATTTTTTTAGCTTTTATGTAGTAATAGAGGTAATCGGGCGGACAGGTGGAATAGATCCCGTCTTCGATAAACACCTCATCCTCATTAATGTTCTTAACTTTCGAGCCGATCAGCTGACCTTCGCCGACATTGACTATAGCAGCTTCGAACTTCCCCTTATTCGTTTTAAAATTGAAGAGAATGCGGCTACTTTTAATTTCATCACTGGGCGTGGTAAGTACCGGTAAGGTAAGAGAGTCTTCAGGAGTGGATGAAGATGCTTCTACCACATTGGTCTTCAGGTTCAGATCGATCTTGCCGGACGATAATGTTCCGGATGTGTGAGCCACTTTCGCCGAACCGAATAGGGTGGCATTCCTCCCGTTTCTGAAATCAATGATCAAAGAGTCGGCAGATTGATATTCTACTGCTCCTTCAATATCGGTGGTGGGGGGAGCATAAGAACTGTTACTTGATTGGTTCTTTGCTGTGGTTGGATTGTATCCCCCGCTATATTGACTGGGGTCCTGAGCTGAAACCGAAGCCGAAAGTAAACATATCAGGTAAATACTGAATACATATTTACCAATATGTAACTTACTTTTTGCCGGCATTGTTGAGTGTGTTATGCAAAGGAATCGAACGCGAGCCCTGCTGCTCCAAGCAGTGAACTGTCGTTACCAAGATCTTCATAGATTATTTCAAAACCATCCTGGAAAGGGACCATCATGTGTTTCTTTACGATCTCTCGGGCCGGTTCAAATAACCATTCACCGGCTTTAGATACGCCACCGCTCAATACGAATTTTCGTATATCCATCATGTGTGTGTAATTGATGATCGCGTATCCAAGGCGTTGACCGGTTTTGGCAAGAATCTCAATGGCCAGTTGATTTCCATTATTGGCTTCCTGAGTAAGATCAACGGGCTCGAGCTTATCAAAGTCTTTACTAAATTTTTTATAAAGCGGGTTTTCGGGATGTTGCATGATCATATCAGAGGCAAAACGACTTAAAAAGCGTTGCCCGAGGTAAGCCTCGATCGTGCCACGGGTTACCGAATTCGATAAAGGTCCGTGATAATCGATGATCACATGACCCAGTTCTCCGGCCATACCACGTGATCCTTTAAAGAGTTGTCGGTTCACAATAATACCGCCACCAACACCGGTGCCTAATGTGAGAATAATGAAGTCGTCATGTTTTTGACCCACACCAAAATGTAGTGAGCCTAAAGCGGCTATATTTGCGTCATTTTCAATACGGCAGGGCAACCCTGTTCTTTTTGTGATCTCTTCTGCAGCATTTACTTCCTCCCATCCCGGTAGATTAGGTGCGTAATATATGGTCGTTTGTTCTCTGTTAACCATGCCCGGTAGCCCCATTCCAATACCAATGGCACCATCAGCCTTAGTAAGCTCAGCCACGGTACTTGCGATACGGTCGAGCAGGTAATCCCGTCCCAGATCAGCATGTGTTGGGGTTGAAGTTTGCTCTATAATTCCCTGTTCCTGATCTACTACTGCTGCTTTAATATTGGTTCCGCCTAGATCAATTGCTATAGCTTTCATCAAAAATGCTTATGTATTTACTATTGAAGGTTTTAGTTCTTTTTTCCTTCCCTTTTAACTTTGTACACAGTTTCACCGGGTTTCCTCATCCCGTATTGTTCCCTCGCTATTTTTTCCAGAAGTGCCGGGTCGTTCTCTAAAGACTCAATTTTAACCTTTAGTTGTTCCGACTTTTGATGAAGCTCTTCCGTTTTTTGAACTAGTTCTGTTTTTTGTTTACTTAATTCCCAACGGGTACTTATACTATAAACATCGATAAAACTGAACCATATGGCTATAAATCCTGCCAGTAATACTATAAGGATGGTTTTGTTCCAACGTAAAGGATTCAGTAGTTCGAGGTTCATTTTATACACTTCTGGTTTCAAATGATCGGGTCAAAATACATTAATTTGAACTATTTTGATAATGAAAGCTCACGCCGCAGAAAGATTATCAGCGTGTGTGTTTTTCAGTATTATTATGCTTTTCCATGCTGCGCAATTATTTGCCCGTCAAGCCCAGGATGAATGGATCAAAGTCTTTTTCAATATGCTGGCCGCTAATGATTATTTGCCGGGAATTCCGCCTGTAATTCAGGATGATCTTATATCAACATTTACCGATCTGGCCACACTTCAACTACTACCGGGAATAGGGAAAACCTATTCAGATCGGATCATTGCTTATAGAATAGAGCAGGGAGGGTTCAAAAAAGTGGAGGAACTGATCAATATTAAAGGGATCGGGGAAAAAAGACTGGCTAAAATCCGACCCATCATCAGCTTATAGAAACCAAAACCCCGTCAGAGATCAATCTAACGGGGTTGGTCAAGAGAGAGTCAATATGAACTCTTTAGGGGATATATATGCGTGAACCGGGTGGGACTCGAACCCACGACCCACGGCTTAAAAGGCAGTTGCTCTACCAACTGAGCTACCGGTTCTGTTACAGACACCAAAGATAAGGCTTTTGTTACCTTCTTTTCAATTCAAAATGAGAAAAAAGTGACATCACTTCTCATCATCCTTCTGCAACACCGGATTTAATGATTTCTACTAAATCTTTTTCCATGCTCCGGGTTGGTTCTTCAACGATCCTTCCGATTTCAATATCACCCGAATATATAATTAAAGTTGGGGTATACTGCAAGTGTAATTCATCCGAAATACCTTCCGGGTCGCTTTTAGCGCGGGATTGCCCGATATATTCTGCTGTAAGTAAAGGGTTTTCTGCCAACTGCATCACCTTGATGAATTCGGGTATATGTTTTTTACTGTCATGGCACCAGCTGCCAAATAGCACCACAACGTGAATAGGTGAATCCAGTTCTTTCAGATAAGCTACCGACGTTGAATCAGGAGTGTATCGCTGGGTATAGATGTCAAATATTCGATGCGTTTTCAGGATCTCTTCTTCAGATGTTCTGCCAATAATATCCTGTTGGGCAAAAGCATTTTGTATAGAGCCAAAAGTGAACAAAAGTACAGGAAGTAGGTAAGTAAGTTTCATTTCCTCATGTGTATGGAATTGTATGAGTGAGATGCTATCTTCTGAGCACCAGCTAATTTAAATAACGTACACGATGGCCAGTATTTTCACAAAAATAATTAACGGTGAAATTCCCTGTTATAAAATTGCCGAGAACGAGCATTATTTTGCTTTTTTAGATATCAACCCTATTGCAGAGGGACATACCTTAGTTATTCCCAAAAAGGAAGTGGACTATATTTTTGATCTGGATGAAGAGACGTTGCAGGGCCTCATCACGTTTGCAAAAAAAGTAGCCCGCACCATTGATGGATCATTAAATCCGATAAGAACGGGTGTAATTGTTGAGGGATTAGAAGTGCCGCATGCACATGTACATCTGATTCCAATCTATACCGAACATCAACCGGTTGCTTTAGGCCATAAAATTGAAGTTACCAAAGAACGCATGGCAGAGATTGCCGGAATAATCAGTGAGGCTTTCAGCGAATGAAGATCTTAATAATTAACGGACCAAACCTTAATCTTTTGGGAACCCGCGACACCAGTGTATACGGTACCGGCACACTGGAGGAGCTCAATAACTGGTTAACCGAATCTTTTTCTGAGCATGAGCTCACTTTTTTTCAGAGTAACGTGGAAGGGGAATTAATAAATCGCTTGCAGCAGGCGATGACTGATGGTACGGAAGGGATCGTCGGAAATTTTGCGGCATATACGCATACTTCAGTTGCTCTGCGTGATGCATTGGAACCAGTAAAGATTCCCACTGTTGAAGTACACATATCAAACATTCATGCGCGGGAAGAATTCAGGGAGCAGTCGTTGACCGGCGCAGTTGTGAATGGAATTATTACCGGATTTGGTAAACACAGTTATGTTTTGGGAATACAGGCTGTTGAACATTTATCTTCCTGACGATTGAGATCTTTAAAAGAGCTTTTTTCCGATACCATAATTTACGGGATCAGCAGTGTGATCGCCCGGTTCATAGGGTATTTGCTGGTTCCTTTTCACACGGGGATCTTTGATCCCGAAAAGTATGGGGTAGTCGGGCTTGTGTTTACAGCTCTGGCGTTGTTCAATGTGCTTTTTACAATGGGCATGGAGTCTTCGTACATCAGGTATGCCAAAAACAGAGAGCAAGCCGCCGAATATTTTAAAACTATTCAGATCTTTCTTACCGGTGCTTCTATTGTTCTTTTAGGGGTAATCTGGCTGGCCGAGCCCGTGATCAGTCCTTTGTTAACACTCGATGCTTCAACAAAATCTATTTACTGGATGATGTTAGGGATCTTATTCTTTGATACTCTTTCGATCGTACCCTTTGCTGAATTACGTCTTATCAAAAAAGCATGGCTATTCGCGGCGCTCAGGACATTGAATATTCTCATAAATCTAGGACTGAATTTCTATCTCATTCTTGGGTTGAACATGGGGCTGGAGGCCGTATTCCTGAGTAATCTTGCAGCCTCAGCCATAACAGCCGTACTGATATGGGGAGTTACCTTCGAGCTCTGGAAGGGAAGCTGGAATCAGGACTACATGAAAAAGGCACTATCCTTCGGGTTACCGTTTATTCCGGCAGGTATTGGTTTTGTGATCAATGAGGGGCTCGACCGGTTTTTTCTTGGTGGGATGTCGCCACAGACTATTCAGAGTGTGTATGGAATGACCGAGGACCCGGCCTATTTTGTGGGGATCTATAATGCGAATTACAAACTGGCGGTATTTATGTTATTGCTGGTACAAATGTTTCGCATGGCCTGGCAACCGTTTTTTATGAGGCAATCAGATGAAGAAGATGCACCGGGAATTTTTGCTGAGGTCTTCAATTACTTCAATCTGGCGGCAGCGATCATATTTCTGGGAGTTTCCTTATTCGCAGAGCAGATCGTTCAGATCCGGATACCTGTTTTGGATGCATATCTGATCGGTAAAGATTATTGGATGGGATTGTCTATTGTACCGATGCTGCTTATGGCGTATTGGTTCCAGGGCTGGTATGTGAATTTCTCGGCCGGAATATTTATTTCGGAGAGTACTAAACGGCTGGCACAGATCACGTTAACCGGTGCAGTCATTACCATCATTTTTAACCTGATACTCATTCCGTATATGGGTATGATGGGAGCAGCAACTGCTACAGTACTTAGTTATCTCACTATGGCTCTTATGATCTATTATTATTCTGTAAAAGCTTACAAGGTACCCTATAAGTTGGTGCAAGGGTTTGGAGTAGTTGGGGTTACAGCTGCAGTAGTTTTTATAAAGCCCTTTTTATCTAACCAATTTTTTTCAGACATTGTATTGTCTGCAATATTATTTGCAGGAGCAATTATTGTTGTCACTTTAATAAACTTTGGGCCAAGACTATTGAAAAGATAGCTGGGTTAAGTTTGATCAGTTCACAACACGTTAATAGAGTATACCGGATATTATTATGAACAGAGATTACAGAATTGGCATCTATGTAGATGCTGCTAATGTTACTATGAATGGTGGGTACGGATTACGATACGATACCCTACGAAATTTTGCCTGCCGCTGTGGCGGGTTCCCATCCCGGCTGAATGTGTATCAGTCATTTGAGGAAGAGCGCCTTAAAAACGATTACGATTATCGGAAAAAGACCAAGCGCTTCTCTGATATGTTACGTGATTTTGAATTCAGGGTCACAGAAAAACCCCTTTTGAGATACACAAATCCCGAAACGGGGGAAGTGATCAAAAAATCAACCATCGATATGGATATGGCCGTGGATATGGTGGTACAGTCTGAGTATCTGGCTAAGATCATTCTCCTAACCAGCAACGGCAGTTATTGCAGCGTTGTGAATGCGGTACAGGATCGTGGCTGTAAGGTTGAGCTCATAGGTTTTGATAATGTTTCTTATGGACTGAAACGGCAGGTGGATTCTTATGTGTCAGGGTATTTGATCCCGGGTTTACTTCCGGTAGAATCACCGTATGAATGGGGAACGCCTGGTTCAAGAGTGCGAGGTGTTTGTTACGACTTCTCGCAACAGGATGGCTACGGATTTATGCGCTTTTTAACAGAATTCAGTGATAAACTCTGGGTTACAGATTCCCGGGATCCGTTGTCTCCGTATAAAACGGTTTTTGCTCATATCTCTCAATTTGAGGATGAACTTGACATGACCAAGCTTCCAAGCCGGGATCTGATCTTCGAGTTTGATGTGATCGAGAACGATAAAGGGTTGGTAGCTGAAAATATCGTTCTCGTTAGCGGCGGTTGATCACTGTTTAGGATGCAGGTGTTCTTCGATGAGCACCTGTTTCTGTTCGTCGCTTAATCCCCGTTCAAAGTTAAACATGGCATCATTCCAGGATCCATACACAGGATTTGGAAGAATAAACCATCGCTCCCCGAAATAAGACCTGTGTTCGGATAGCAGTTCATTTCGCCGGGCTTCAGTGATCTTCTTTGCCGGAAGGAAGTCATTAAAGTCATCGCCAAACAACATCAGTATCCTGAAATTGTTGGCTACATAAGCACGTCGAGCTGTTTTTGCAGAGGTCCAGTCTTCTTTTTCGCCTTTCAGTAAAACCACGTCGGTTGCCCCTGAAAGAGGAAATCCAAGGGCTGCAAGGTTTTCTCGGGTAGCAGTTTCGGAATCAGCAGTTCGGTTACTAAGATAAATTACGGTGATACCCATTTCTGCAGCTTTTTGTGTAAATGCGACTGCTCCGGGTACGGCATCCGCCTGAGCCTCAGCAACCCATTCTTCCCATGCCACAGGATCATAATCAGAATTATGCCGGATCATTCTGGCCTGAAACGGGGAATTGTCAAGAACGGTCTCATCAATATCTAAAACAATAACCGGTGGAAGGGATGAAATATCTTTCCCTTGTTGGGTTAATTCAGCCGACCAATTCTCATCTTCCAGAGCATCTTTAAGATGTTGTTCCGCCGATTGATAGGCCATGGTCGTGAGGGCATCATATTCCACCGAATTCTGCACCCAAAGAGTAGCTTGTAACGTTGGATGAACTGGTTTTGTAGTTGAACATCCGGTATGAATGATCAAGAGTGTAACAGGAATGAGTAAATATTTCATATCAAAAGAGGTTTACGGGCTATGATCAGCCGGAACAGGCTCGTTAAAATTTAAAGGCGTTGCTGCCACCAACGATCGGTAGCGTGATGGAGGTACCATCAAGATCAACAGTGAGTTCTGTTCCCGGGTCGGGATGCAGGGTGAATTCTTTATCACTTGAAAAGATCATCAGTCCGATCTGTTGTCCCGGAGGAATGATCTGGTCATCGGGCTGAAGATCGAATTTCAATTCATAGAATGCGCCGGGTTTTAAAGGTTCGCTTTCTGTGAGACTCTTGTAGTTCTGAGGATCGGCCCATCCGCGGGTTATGATATTATCTGTGATACGGCTTCTGCGGCCTTCAGTCCAAGGCAGTGAAACCAACCAAACGGATAAATTGGCAGCTGGTTTATTGCTCGCTAATCGGATGTTAAGTGTTGCCAAGCCGGAAATATGAACAGTGTCTTTGAGGATTGGAGTTAGATACAGTAACCGGTGTTCGGTGATCTCAGCACGAGCCAGCGATTCTCCATCAAAAGAGAAATTATCGACCAGTGTTTCATTAGGTTGGCTGGCAGGTTTTGCGAGGGTCAGCGATCCGGCTTCAGGTGCTCCTGTATTTAGATAAAATGTAACCGGTTCTGCTGCCGGGTGCGGGTAATCAGGATAATAGGTCGGATTAGCAGGATCATCATATTCGCGCACGATCCACGCTCCGGTTTCGTCCTGAATTCCGTTATCGACGCCATGCAGATAATGGGTAAACCAGCGATTCATCATATCTACCGGCGGTGGACCTCCATGACCAAACTGATGATAATAGATCTGTGTATGAAGCCCCATTTCTTTCGCTTTGTTATAAATGCGATAGCTGTGTTCGGGCATTACATTCCAGTCGTTAAAGCCATGACTCATCAACAAAGCGGCCTTCATATTTTCCATATCATGTATGTAATCACGCCCGGCCCAGAAATCGTTATAGTCACCGGTGATTCGATCCATGTTATTGGCCATTTCGGTATCACGAACTCTAAGATTGTTACGAGGACGAAGATCTTCTTTTCCGCTGTGGATGAAGTCATAAAGTACGTCAATATCTTCACCAAGATAACCTCCGGGACTACGTACCAATCCGTTTGAGCGATAGTAGTGGTAATAGGAGGTATTAGGAGCTACAGGAATGATCACTTCGAGCCCATCCACACCGGTTGTTGCGGCTGCGAGCGGAAGTGTTCCATTGTACGAAGTTCCGGTCATTCCCACTTTCCCGGTACTCCAGAAGGCGTCAATTTTCTCATCTCCCTCCCGGGATGTATATCCATTACGTTTACCGGTCAGCCATTCGATCACTGCTTTTGGAGCAAGTGATTCGTTATCGCCACCCACGGTAGGAGCTCCATCAGAAAGTCCGGTTCCGGGATTTTCTGAGTGTACCACGATGTATCCCCGGGGAACCCATTGTTTAACCTGAGAATTTGAAATGATCGGGCGTTCTCCTCTTCGAATTACTTCGGGGTGTGCCCGGTTTGTTTTATTTTCGCCCACTTCATGGGTCCCCAATTCGCCGATCTCATGGCGAACATTCCAGAACATTTCAGGGACCATACCGGCTGTACCAGCATAATAAGGACTGCTTTCATAAATAACGGGCAGCTTTAATCCATTCTCCGTGGCTTTGGGTCGGGTAACATCCACATGCATGCGATCGGGGCGGCCATCTCCGTCGGAATCAAATTCTGTTTCTACCCACAGGTCTTCCCGTATCCAGTTTTCAGGATTTTCAAATTCCGGGATGATCTGAGCCAGTCCGTTTTCGATGACGGGAGCTTCTACCTCCTGCGCAGTAGCTGTTATTTGAAAAGTTGCCAGAACAAGTAAAAGAAGGACGGGAAATCGTGATAGGGTACGCATAATGGAATGTTGAATTAACAGATGGGCTGAATGTATCAGATATTGAGGAAAGGATTTGAAAAAAGTCGTCTTTGAAAGAGGGTATCATTAGGTAATGATCATGGCTTTCAGCAAATATTTTCAAAAAAAATCCCTCACACGAAGATCGTGCGAGGGATTATAATGCAAGTAGTGAAGACCTTAGTCCTCGTTTGTTTTACTTATTCATTAGTGCTTTAAACTCCTCTAAAGTACCGCGAACGGCTTTAGCTGAGGCATCCAGAAGTTCTTGCTCTTTTTCGGTTAATTCAACCTCAATTACTTCTTTTATGCCGCCTTTTCCAAGTTTAACCGGAACACCGATGTAAAGGTCATCGATTCCGTACTCGCCGTCAATGTGTGCGCAAACCGGGAAAATCCGGTTTTGGTCGAGCAGAATGGCTTCCACCATTTGAGCAGCTGCAGCACCCGGTGCATACCAGGCAGAAGTTCCCATGAGACCTACGATCTCTCCACCGCCTTTTTTAGCGCGGTTTACGATCTCTTCGAGTCTTTCTTCTTTAATGAAGTGGGTGATTGGCATACCAGACAAAGTGGTAAAGCGAGGTAGCGGAACCATAGTGTCGCCGTGACCACCCATCAGCAATGCCTGAATGTCTTTAGGAGAAACGCCTAATTCATCAGCGATGAATGCACGGTAACGGGCTGTATCAAGAATACCGGCCATACCCATTACTTTTTCGTAAGGAAGCCCTGAAGCATCTTTTGCAACCTGAACCATCACATCCAATGGATTTGAAACCACGATAAGGATGGTGTCCGGAGAGTATTTAACTAATTCTTTTGAAACACTGCTTACAATGTTTGCATTGATCTCGAGAAGATCATCCCGGCTCATGCCCGGACGACGAGGAACACCCGCTGTAATTACACATACATCAGAATTTGCGGTGTCAGCATAATCAACAGTCCCTTTAACCCGAGTATCGAATAAATGGATCGGAGAAGCTTCCCACTGGTCTAATGCCCGACCTTTAGAAGGATAAAATGTTTTGTCGCCATCTTTACGTTCTAGATCTACGGCAACTACCTCTTTGGCAAAATCTCTTTGTGCCACACTCAAGGCTACGGTTGATCCAACATTACCGCCCGCCCCTACTACTGTTACTTTCATGGTTATATCTCTGGTTTAAGGTTTTGGAGTCCGAAACGGACCGTTTTCATTTTGATATGAAGTTAAAAATTAAAAGTTAAGAATGTAGATAACATGAAGAGAGTTTTACCATTCTTAAATTTTTGTACGCCGGGAATCTTGTCCCCACATAAGTTTTTTGCGTAAGGTTTCGAAATAGTTTTGTCCCTGTAACTGAATGAGATTAAAGGTCAGTTTCGATTTCACAATTTCAACCTCATAAGGGAACTCATCGATCTCTTTGATCACACCGTCATAGGAAAATAAAATATCCGATTTTTGATCTTCGAGCCGAACCGTTAAGGGTTTATCTGCTTTAAGGATCAATGGTCGTGTAGTGAGTGTGTGCGGGTTGATGGGAGTGATCACCAACACCTCGGAGCCGGGTACTACGATCGGTCCGCCCGAAGATAAGTTATAGGCGGTAGAACCGGTGGGCGAAGAAACGATCAGACCATCCGACCAGTAGGTGTTGATATAATTTCCATCATAATCTGCCGAAATATTGATCATCGAAGTGGTGTCTTTTCGTGTGAAAAGAAACTCATTCAGGGCATGATATTTCTCTCCATCCTTATCCATAGCCCTTAAAAAATGGCGCTTATCTAATGTGTAATCCCCGGCAAGTACGTTGTCCAGCGCGTTATTCAGATCCTCCTGCTGAATGTTCGTCATAAAGCCCAGTCTGCCACTATTAATTCCCAGAACAGGTTTTTCGGTTCTCTTACCTATGCGGGCGGTATATAAAATGGTGCCATCGCCCCCCATCACTAAAATGATCTCACCGGCTTCGATCGAATCTCCATCCGACTCGGTGAGGGTCAATGTATCTGAGGGTTCCAGATGTAATTGCTTTGCAACCGAAGAATACAGAAAAAGCTCCACCTCATTTTTCTGGGCCCACTCAATCGTAGAGAGCATCACCTCTTTAACTTCGTATTTCGAGGGATTGGCAATTACTGCAAACTTCATAGTTTTCCTTTTACTTAATTCCTTTCAATCCTTTGATGCCGGTTGCCGCCTTTTCACTGAGCAGGTTGGTTTCATAACTTCTTATGCGGCCGTTTTTTGCCTGATGTTGCTTGATCGCGATGTCAATGAGTTCCAGCATCAGATCTTTAAAAGTCAGGTCATTTTTTTCCCATAAATAGAAAGAAAAGGAACCGGGGATGGTATTGATCTCATTGAAATACACTTCTTCGGTTTCGGAATTCACCAGAAAATCAAGGCGGGCTACACCTCCGGCATTAAATGTTTTGAAAGTGTGCACAGCCAGACTTCGGATAGTGTCGGTCAACTCATCAGAGATATCGGCGGGAATAACCCGGTCGGCAGAGGCCATCCCTTTATCGGCGCCACCCCCGCTTTGGTATTTATCTTCAAATGATAACGTTTCGGTATTTCCTAAAGGTCGTTCGCACACACTGGCCCGACAATTTTCGGTTGAACCCATCACGGAACAGTTGATCTCCATAAGCGGGTGAATGGCCTTTTCAACCAACAGGTGCGCATCATATCGGAATGCTGTTTCAATGGCTTCGATCAGAGACTCTTCCTCATCCACTTTTTTTACACCGATACTACTTCCCAACGAGCACGGTTTAACTACCAGAGGATATCCCAGGAGATCTGCTTCCTGCAAAATTGCTTTTTGATGTACATCCCAATCACTCTCATAAAAATCCAGGCTTGGTGTAACCGGGATGTTGTTAGCCTCGCACAATTGCTTGGCTTTAACTTTATCCATGCCTACCGAAGAGGCGAGAACCCCGCTTCCCGTAAACGGAATATTGTACATCTCACACACGCCCTGAAATGAACCATTTTCACCCTCACTACCATGAAAAGCTGTAACCACTGCGTATACAGGAAAAGATCTTGGTTTGGCAAATAATCCTTTAGCATCCTGCTGTTTAAGAAAGGTGCGACCAGCTTCATCTTTTACGAATGAGCAACTCATGGCTGAGGCCTCGAGCGTATCCAGCTCTTTGAAATTGCTCAGGTCCATAAGGGATTCACCGGTAAGCCATCGGCCGGATTTGGTAATATACAGAGGGACAATAGTGTAGGTTGAGTTCCCGAGAGCAGACATCACCTGCATAGCGGTAAGCACGGAAACTTCGTGTTCAGGGGAAACGCCCCCAAAAGCGACGATCAGATTTTTCTCTATCATGAAATGGGATTATAAATTCAGTTAAAAATAGGATTGTTCAGGCTTAATTGTTAGCCAAAGCCTTATAAAAGCTGAGTGGAGGAACTTTACTTTTGTTCCGGTCGAATTTTCAAATTCTGAAGTTCTTTGGTAGCATCTTTCCGGGGAGAATGCCTACCTTAGAAATACTCTTCTCTCACTCATCTTAACTAAATTATTCAACTGAACAACGCATTTGACCGTGCCGGTTTAGTTTAAATATGTATCAATCAATTGTATGGCAAAGGTTATAACACATTCCGAACAGATCGATTTTACACTTAGTGAGCTGGAAGAAATGCCGATTCCCGGCAAAGTATTAGTGGTGAATCCCGAGCATTTTGACGTAAAGTATGTCATTAATCCGCATATGGAAGGTCATATTGGCGACATCAACAAAGATGTAGCCATGAAAGAGTGGATCAGGTTGAAGGAAGCCTATCAAAAGTTGGGTTTTTATGTGCATGAAGTACCTGGGCATCCGGATTTTCCGGATATGGTATTTTGCGCGAATCAGAGTCTACCGAACATCACCGCCGATGGCACCAAGCAGGTGGTAATGAGTGTGATGCATGCCCCTGAACGAAAGGGAGAAGTTCCGTTTATACAGGAGGTCTATGAGGAGAGTTCCTATGACATTGTTCATCTTGATGAGAGCAAATTCACAGAGTTTGAAGGGATGGGAGATGCCATCTGGCATTTTGGAAAGCGATTGATCTGGGGTGGCTATGGGTACCGCACCACTTCGGATGTTTACGAGCATATTTCTAATACGTTCAACACCCCGGTGATCGCGTTGGAGCTGGTGGATGAGAAATTCTATCACTTAGATACCTGCTTGTGTATCCTGAATACAGAAACAGCACTGATCTATCCGAAGGCATTCACGGAAGATGGATTGAAGAAGATCAGGACGATCTTTTCGAATGTGATCGAGGCGAATCAGCACGAAGCTGAAGAATTGTTTGCCTGTAATGCTACCTGCCCCGATGGAAAGAATGTGTTTATTCAGGAAGGATGCACGATGGTAAATGACGCACTGGTTAGAAGTGGATTTGAAGTTCATCAGTTTGATACGGCAGAATATCTTAAAAGCGGGGGAAGCGTGTTCTGTATGAAGATGTTGCTGTGGTAGAGATTGCTTTTGTACAGAGTGCGGTGTTCATCTAAGATTTAACAATTAAAATTTATTGTTGTTTTGAGCATGGTGAGAAATCATTTCAAATGTCTTTGGTTACGATCAATAGATTTCTCACATTCGTTCGAAATGAAAAATTCAGGAAGTCGATATGAAGCTCTTTAAATTGATCCTATCCGGAGTAATTCTCCTTGCTCTGATTCTAACCCTGAACACCAAATTCGGGTCGGTTCCTCCGCTGGGGAAATTCTTCGATCCGGATGCGGGATTCTGGGCCAATGCAGAGACGGGAGTTCCTGAATCGGAATCTTTGGAGCTGCCGGGGTTATACGAGCAGGTGTCGGTGTATTTCGATGACCGGCGTGTGCCACATATCTTTGCGCAGAATGAACATGATCTGTTTATGGCGCAGGGGTTCATAACTGCTCAGCAGCGGTTATTTCAGATGGAGATTCAAACCTATGATGCGGCCGGTAGACTATCAGAGATTATCGGAGAAAATGAACGAGTACAAAACCGGGACCTCACTACCCGAAGATGGGGTATGCCCTGGGCCGCCGAGAAAAAAGTGGAGGTTGTAAAACAAGACCCTGAAAGTTGGGCCATATTAACAGCCTATGCCGATGGAGTTAATGCTTACATAGCATCCCTCAGCAAATTGGAGTATCCGGTGGAATATAAAGTGTTGGATATTGCTCCCGAACTCTGGACTCCGTTGAAAACCTCACAACTACACATGAATATGGCGCGAACCCTGGCGGGAGGCAGCAGCGATGACCGTACTTCCAACACGCTGGCCTATTTCGGAGAAGAGTTCATTGATACGTTTTTTAAAACCAAGCCGGAAATGCTGGAGCCGATCATTCCCCCAAGCCGAACATGGGATTTTAACGCAAAACAGCCCGAAGCACCGGAGAAGACATTCATCCCAAAAACGGCGGAACGCATTCAGTTCTTTGAACCGGATGCAGGAGTGGGATCCAATAACTGGGCAGTACACGGATCGAAAACAAAAAGCGGGAACCCGATTCTGGCAGGTGATCCGCATTTACAGTTAACCATGCCCTCGATCTGGATGGAGCAGCAATTGCATGCACCGGGCTATAATGCGTACGGCGTTGGGTTTCAGGGTATTCCGGGTATCCTCATCGGTTTTAATGAACATATTGCATGGTCGGAAACCAATACCGGTTCGGATGTGATGGACTGGTACGAGATCAGGTTCAAAGATTCTTCAAAAAATGAATACTGGTATGATGATGAGTGGCACCCAACCACAAAACGAGTTGAGGAAATTGCTGTTCGTGATGGCGAGCCCATCATTGATACGCTTGTATTTACCCATCATGGTCCGGTAATGCTGGCTAATCCTGAAGACACGGTAAATCCGCCAGTCTATCATGCTATGCGCTGGATCGCACATGAGGCCGGAAATAGCTTAAAGACCTTCATCAAACTGAATAAGGCCAAAAATTATGACGAATATGTAGATGCGCTGAAGCATTATGTAGCACCGGCGCAGAATTTTGTATTCGCCTCGAATGAAGGCGACGTTGCCATTTGGGTGAATGGTAAATTTCCGAATAAGTGGGACTATCAGGGGCAGAAGGTAAGCGATGGCACCGATCCGGCCTATGATTGGCAGGGCTGGATTCCACAGGAGCAAAATCCAAGTGTGAAGAATCCACCTCGTGGATTTGTAAGTTCAGCCAATCAGGAATCCACCGACGATAGCTATCCCTACTACCTATCGGATGATTTTGCTCCTTATGAGCGGGGAACCCGGATCAATAAGTTGCTTAGAAATATGGATGATATCACTCCCCAGGATATGATGAAGATGCAAATGGATGATTTTAGCATGCTGGCCGAAAGCATTCTTCCCGATCTGATCTACTGGACAGATACTGAGCAACTCACTGACAAAGAACTTGAGATCCTTGATGCCATGAAAGGGTGGGATTATCATATGGATGCAGACGAATTTCAGCCGTCGATGTCGTACCGTTGGTGGGTGATGTTTTATTCATCGGTCGTGGATGATGAATACGATGCTGCTCCCGAAGCACTCCGGTATCCGAGCCGGGATCGTATGATCGAGGTGATAAAAGCTGATCCTGCTTTCTTTATGGTAGACAACATAAACACGGAGCAGAAAGAAACGGTCAGTGATCTGGCAACGCAGAGTTTCAAGGATGCGGTGGAGTATATGCTGGATCGTTATGGCGATCAGGATGAGAGCTGGAAGTGGGGCTGGGTGATGAATAACGACATCAATCATGTGGGGCAGATCCCGGGGTTTGGTGCTATGGATGTGTATTCAAGCGGTTCGTACGAAGCAATAAATGCAACCCGGTTTGGCTACGGGCCGAGCTGGCGTATGGTGGTTGAGCTTGGACCGGAAGTGAAGGGATGGGGCGTGTATCCCGGTGGAATATCCGGAAATCCGGGCTCGCCTAATTACGATGCCTTTGTTGAAAACTGGAGAACGGGGCAGCATTTCGAGCTGAATTTCTACCGGGAAAAGCCGGAAAATAGCTTGTACGAAATCATGCTTAAAGGAAACTAAACGCCCCATCTCGGGAGTGGACAAATTCAAAACTCAGAATCTGAAATTTTATGATACTCGCACTGTTAATACTGATCTCAGCCTTTTTACTAAATCTCTTTCTTCCCTGGTGGAGTATTGCCATTCCGGGACTCTTATTTGGCTACATTCTGAATAAAAAGAGCGGGGCTTCATTCGGCTGGGGGTTTGTGGCACTTTTTGTGTTATGGGGAGGTCAGGCATTTTACATTCATGTAGCGAATGATGGAATTCTGTCAACCCGAATCGCAGAAATGCTGGGTGTGGGATCACCTTTAATTGTAATCTTTGCTACCGCTGTGATCGGGGGATTGGTGAGTGGATTTGCGACGCTCACCGGGAGCCTGATGAAAGGAGAGGTCGGTACTGAATAATTGCCTGAATCACAGATGAAACGGATAAAGAGATTTCGAAGATCAGAAGAATCCGCGTCTCAAAAAACAAGAAAGAGTCCCAAAATTCACTGAAAATTCATTCCTTAGCGCTAGCATCAGTAAAATAAATTTACGGAATGAAAAGACTGTATTGGGGATTTTTACTGCTTCCTTTCATATGGAACTGCGCCACACACGTTCCGATGAGTGAAATGGTGATGTTCTCACCTAAAAAAGTAGAAGCTTCCTATCCGGATACCATCGATCAGGTGTACTATTCCAGACTCAGTGTTGGTCTGTCTGTAAAGCAGGACATTAAAAGTTATAATGCACTTCGGAGACATAGCGACGCCAAATACCAGAATGGTAGTATAGATGAATTATCCTATGCACCCTCTGTCGGGTTTAACACCATATTGATGTTTACGGGCAATGATTATTTCGCACTGAATTTTGCTGCCGGCTACACATTAGGAATGGATTTGACCTTTGGTGTAACAGAAACCGAATATGTTACCGTGGGGACTTCATTCCTTGGTGGTTCGCAGATCATTGTTCAACGCAGAATGCATTATAACTACAAGTCAGGTTCGGCTTTAGGTGTATATCTCGAGAGATATACTGAAGTACTCGGTTATGATTGTTATTCTCTATGCTTTGGTCCTCCGGAAGAGTCAGTGATCTATTTGAATTCATTTGGTGTCCGCGGATTGTGGATGAACCACAGCGGTGGGAAGAACCGCTCATTCTTCAAAGTGAATGCCAAAATGGGATATATCCTAGATTATGGCAGTCCCTACGCCTCGGTGGGAATTTCCGTAGGGGCTTATTAAGGAAGCTAAATGGTTGAATCAGTGAACGATGAAACCGGGTCGGATTACAATCTGCTCAACCCGGCAGGATTCAGGTTGGTGAGCCTGCCGAATTCCTGATTGCTTCGGCAAACTCATAAACCTTACTGATGGCTTAATTACTTACATCGGGAAGTAATGCTTTGATGCCTTTTCCTTTACCAATGGTTACGGTGCTGTTTCCGTACACAGTGATCTCACTTTTGATGAAATCCTCCTCATTGGCTTCATAGATATTATCCACATACTTCTGAGGATTACGGTCGATGTATGGGAACCAGGTACTCTGGATCTGGATCATGATCTTGTGACCGGGCTTGAAAGTGTGAAGCACATCCTGAAGCGGGAAATTCACTTCAGTTACTTCACCCGGCACAAAAGGCTCCGGTTCAGCAAAACTATTGCGGAAACGACCTCGGAACACCTCACTTCGGACAAGCTGTTGGTATCCCGACATATTCACATGTTCAGGGGCGTATTCCTGTTCGTATCCATCAGGATATACATCGATCAGTTTTACAATAAAGTCGGCGTCGGTTGTGCTGATCGAAACTTTCAGGTTGATGTCGATCTCACCGGCAAAGGTCATGGCCTCGGTTAAAGTGTCGGTGGAGAATGTGAGCACATCCGGACGGCGTGAAGCATGGCGCTGATCATCCGTCATAAACGCACGGGGCGTAAAGGTAACCGGAGTGATCTCAGACCGGAAAGGAACCGGCTTATCAGGATCACTAACGTAAGAAAATTCTACATCTGCGGAACCGGTTTCATTTACAAGTAATTCACCGTTTTCAGCGAATGATAAGGTAACAGGATCATATTCTGTGGTTGGCCATTCCGAAAATTGCTTCCACACCTTTAGCCCGGTATCGAACATGTAGGCCTCAGGAAGGTCCAGCTCTCCTTTCCCCTTCAGATAATAGCTGAAGAAGGGAAATTCAATATTTTTTTGATAGAAATCGGACAGGTCATCTCCGAAATAAATATGATTTACCATTTGGTGTTCACGGTTCCGTGCCCAGTCACCATGACTCCATGGCCCCATCACGATCGTATTTTTTGCAGTCGGGTTATTGGCTTCCACATTCTTGTAAATATTCAGTGGCCCGTAAAGATCCTCCGCATCAAACCAGCCGCCCACTGTCATAACCGCATGATCGATTCCATTCAGATGAGGCAGAATGCTTCGTTTTTGCCAGAATTCATCATAATTCGGATGTTCTACCACCTGATTCCAGAAAAAATCATCCGGGAAATATTTTTCGTGATATTCTTCAGCGGCCCTATAGACATGTAGTACTTGTAGGAATCATTTCGGTCACGGCCTTCATTGATCTTGGTCCATGCGTCACTATACCAGCTTTCAGTGGTTGGTCCGTCGGTCTGATATCCAAATACCGGAAACGCATTGGTATAACTTTGCAGATAGGCCCCCATGTGATGGAAATCATCAAAAAAGAAATCAGAGATCGGAGCCTGTGGGGATGAAGCCACCAAGGCAGGGTGAGCCTCAGGTAAAGCGGCGGCTGTATAGAATCCGGGATAGGAAATTCCCCATTGTCCAACTTTTCCGTTATGACCTTCAATATTTTTGAGAAGCCACTCAATGGTGTCATAGGTGTCGGAGCTTTCATCAATATGTTCGGTCTTAGAATCAGAGGGGTCGTTTCCCGGAACATGAGGGCGCATATTATCGTAGCTTCCTTCACTCATCCAGCGCCCGCGCACATCCTGATACACAAATATGTATCCGTCTTCCATCATGTATTTCGAAGGTCCTACGGAGCGTTTGTATTTATCCTCGCCGTATGGAGCTACACTGTACGGGGTCCGCTGAAGCATGATCGGATACTTCTGGGACTTATCTTTTGGTACATAAACTGCGGTAAACAAATGGATTCCGTCCCGCATCGGGATGGTATACTCATACTTATCGTAATGCTTCTCTACATAATTGGGGCCGTTATTCCGGGCTCTTTGAGCATTAACCGCCTGCGATAGGCTGATGGAAGTAAACAGAACAACGAAGAAAAACTTCAGACTTTTATGGTACGACATATTATTGAATTAAGAGTGACGGTGACCGGCTAAGTGTATCGTTTTTGAGGCATAGCTGCCTGTAAAAAGAATTTACAGAATAGTTCACAGCATATTCATAATGCAGGGGTAATTACAGTTCTCACTAATTAAGGAGCTATTATGTCAAAATTATCAAGAATTTTAGGTTATGCATTGTTGATCGCGGTATTGCCACTTGTGCTTCAGGCTCAGATGGGACAAGGGCGTGGAAACGGTCAGGGCCAGGGAAATAATGCAGCTAATAAAGCGAAGCAAATGAACCGGATGTTTGATGTAAACACGGTATCCACCTTTGAAGGAGTGATCACAGAAGTGGTGATCGACAGCTCCAGGAACAGAAATATGACAGGAATTCATTTGATGGTAAAAACCGGGGATGTGGTGAAAGAGGTTCATGTGGGACCGGTTACATTTTTGAATAACCAAGAAATGACTTTTGAAGAAGGTGACACCATTGAAATTACAGGCTCTGCCGTAACTTTGAATTCAAAAGATTTTGTGATCGCAAAATCTCTGAATAAAGGGGGTAAGGCACTACAACTCAGGGATGATACCGGCAAGCCCGTATGGTCCGGTATGATGAAAAAAGGAAAACAGAATCGGAATAATTAGGCAGATTACATTTTTTTGCGCCTGATTTACATTGAATACAATTTTCCGCCTTTGTATCTTCACGAAACTGTTAAGTAAGTTTTGTACAGATAAACAGGTTAGCAATCCATAGCTTTACGATCGAGACCCGGCTCACCCCAAAAAAGGAGCAGGGCTGATGTATTTTTTTACAGATCATATCATTTCTGAAATCCGGCGCGGTTATCGTAGTCGGATTTTTTTGACCCTCAATTCATTCACTTCAAAAACTAACACATGTCCCTTCATCCCCGAAAAAAAGCAATTTTGGCACTTAGCGACGGAACCATTGCCCATGGCTGGGCCGTCGGAATGGAAGGTATCACCGGTGGCGAACTTTGTTTCAATACCAGTATGACCGGCTATCAGGAGATCTTTACCGATCCCAGTTATTACGGCCAACTCATGATGATGACCTATCCGCACATTGGAAATTATGGCACCATGGATCGTGATGACGAGCACCGAAAGGTGATGGTAGCCGGGATCATTGTCCGGGCCTTTTCTCATGACTACAGCAATCCGATGGCTGATCGGAGCCTGCAGGAATACCTCGAAGACAATGAAATTGTGGGAATTTCCGGTGTGGATACCCGCGCGCTTGTGCGACATATCCGGCAGAAGGGAGTGATGAATGCCGTGATCTCATCCACCGAAATGGACGAAGCGAAATTGGTGAAAATGGCTCAGGAATGGGAAGATATGGAAGGTCTTGAGCTGGCATCACGAGTAAGCAGAACAGAAGCGCAAACCTATAACACAGAAGGTGAAAGCAAGTTCAAAGTGGCGGCCTTTGATTATGGCATCAAACAGAATATCATCAACAATTTTGTGAAACGAGGTTGCACACTTCGGGTATTTCCCGCCAAAGCATCCATGGAAGAAGTGAAAGCATGGAATGCCGATGGGTACTTTTTCTCAAACGGTCCCGGCGACCCGAATCCAACCGGTGATTATGCACTTGAGTTTGTGAACTATGCGAAAGAATCCGGGAAACCAATTTTTGGAATCTGCCTGGGACATCAGCTGATGGCCTTGAGTGAAGGAATCAAAGTTGAGAAGATGTTTGTAGGTCACCGAGGCGCAAATCATCCGGTAAAGAATCTGAAAACCGGATTGGTAGAAATTTCAACGCAGAATCACGGCTTCGGTGTATCTGAAGATAGTGTGGATCCGGAAATTGCAGAGATCACCCACATCAACTTGAATGATCAGACCGTGGAAGGACTACGATTCAAAAACTTCCCGGGATTCTGTGTGCAGTATCACCCGGAGGCATCTCCCGGCCCACATGATTCATCCTACCTGTTCGACCAGTTTGTAGATATGATGGAAGAACAGAAAGGAGTAGTGGCTTGATTTATTTGTTCCGTGGCAAAGCACCGGAACGAGATAAATTTGTACCCCTGCGAAGGGGACTTTGGAGCCCATAAGGACTCATCATTTATTCACAACCAATTTTACCGAAGGGAAACCTTCAAATAAAAATACCAGCGAACAATGCCCAGACGCGACGACATCCACAAAATTCTCATCATCGGCTCCGGCCCAATCGTAATTGGTCAGGCCTGCGAATTCGATTATTCCGGCTCACAAGCCTGCCGCTCTTTACAGGAAGAAGGATATGAGATCGTTCTCATAAACTCGAATCCTGCTACCATCATGACAGATCCGTTGATGGCCGACGCCATTTACATGCTGCCCATGACCACCGATTCCATCAAAGAAATTGTAGCCAAAGAAAAACCGGATGCGGTTCTGCCAACCATGGGTGGGCAGACAGGGCTGAACCTGGCCCGGGATCTGGAAAAAGAAGGATTCTGGAAAGCGAACGGAATCAAGATCATCGGCGTGGATATTGATGCCGTTGAGTTAACGGAAGACCGGCAGTTATTCCGCGACCGAATGGAAGAGATCGGCATTATGCAATGCAGAAGCAGACAGGCAGAATCGTTGTTGGATGCAAAAGAGATCAAAGAAGAACTGGGCGGGCTTCCCATCGTGATACGTCCTTCATTTACCATGGGTGGTGCCGGCGGCGGTATCGTATGGTCGGAAGATGAATTCGACCAGAAAGTATTGCGCGGGCTTGAAATGAGTCCCGTTCACTCTGTATTGATCGAAGAAAGTATCTTTGGCTGGAAAGAATATGAGCTTGAATTGCTAAGGGATGCCAATGATAATGTGGTGATCATTTGCGGTATCGAGAATATGGATCCGATGGGTGTTCACACCGGAGATTCGGTTACCGTGGCACCTACTCAGACCCTGACAGATAAACAATATCAGATTTTACGGGATGCAGCCATCAAAATGATGCGATCGATCGGTACGTTTGCGGGCGGATGTAATGTACAGTTTGCTGTTGAGCCCGGCAGTGACCGCTTTGTGGCGATCGAGATCAATCCAAGGGTTAGCCGCTCTTCAGCGCTGGCATCCAAAGCGACGGGATATCCGATTGCGAAGGTGGCTACCAAGCTGGCGGTGGGTTATACGCTGGATGAGCTGCCGAATCAGATCACAGGAAATACATCGGCCTGTTTCGAGCCTTCTATCGATTATGTGGTGTGTAAAGTTCCGCGTTTTAATTTCGACAAATTCCCGGGGGTGGATGAGGAGCTTTCCACACAGATGAAGGCCGTCGGTGAAGTAATGAGCATCGGCCGGAATTTCCCGGAAGCGTTGAACAAAGCATGGCAGAGTCTGGAAGTTGGCCGCGACGGACTGGGAGCTGACGGATACGAAGAACTGAACCGTAAAGAGATCAGAGAACGATTGATTAAGCCTTATTGGGACCGCTCCATGCAGATCCGAAACGCCTTCAAACTTGGCACCTCTGTAGAGGAACTGGCCGACATCACCAAAGTGGATCCCTGGTTTCTGCAGCAGATCCGGTACATGGTGTCGCTCGAGAACAGAACCGAAGGGCAGGATCTTAAAGAGATCACTTATGATGAATTCTTTGAACTAAAGCAGGCCGGGTTCTCAGATTCGCAAATTGCCTGGCTGGTAAGTAAGAATGGGGAAACCGTGAGCGATGATGAAGTTCGTGAGCGAAGAAAGGAATTGGGTATCAAACCATCATTTAAGCTGGTAGATACCTGTGCAGCTGAATTCCCGGCAGAAACCCCGTACTACTATTCTTCTTATGAAGGAGAGACGGAAAGCGAGGTTACCGATCGTAAGAAAGTGATCATTCTGGGAAGTGGTCCGAACCGAATTGGACAGGGTATAGAATTTGATTATTCCTGCGTTCATGCCGTGTTGGCTACCAAAGAAATGGGATACGAAGCCATCATGATCAATTGTAACCCGGAAACCGTTTCTACCGACTTCGATATTGCAGATAAACTGTACTTCGAGCCGGTATACTGGGAACGGGTAATGGATATCATCGAATACGAAAAACCGGAAGGGGTGATCATTCAGGTCGGAGGTCAGACCGCACTTAAATTAGGAAAGCGTTTTGTGAAAGCGGGTATTAAGATCTTTGGTACCGAATTTGAAATGATCGATTTTGCCGAAGACCGGGGCGAGTTCTCCGATCTGCTTACAAGGCTGGATATCCCGTTCCCTGAATACGGTACGGCTACCGATGTAGATGGTGCTCTGGAGATCGCCGACCGCATCGGGTATCCGGTGCTGATCCGTCCGAGTTATGTGCTGGGCGGGCAGGGAATGCGCATCGCTGTAAAACGCGACGAACTCGAACGCTATGTGGCACGCATTCTGAAAACACATCCTGAAAATGCCTTCCTGATCGATAAATATCTCGAACATGCAGTGGAGGTAGATGTGGATTCGGTGTATGACGGCGATCAGCTTCATATTGCAGGAATCATGCAGCATATTGAGCCCGCCGGAGTTCATTCCGGTGACTCAACCGCTGTTTTACCACCTTATTCATTAAGCGATGAAGTCATTAAGACCATAGAGGAATATCAGGAACGCATTGCGGAAGCGATGGAAATTGTAGGATTTCTGAACGTACAGTATGCAGTAAAGGATGAGAAAGTATATGTGCTGGAAGCAAATCCGCGAACTACCCGAACCATTCCGTTCCTGGCTAAAGCAACTCAGCGACCTGAAGCCGCAATTGGTGTAAAAGTGATGCTGGGAGCCAAATTGAAGGAGTTTGATCTTGAATCGAAACTTGATTGCTGGGCGATCAAAGAGCCGGTATTCCCGTTCGATAAATTCCCGGGTGTGAAAAAAGAACTGGGACCGGAAATGAAATCAACCGGCGAAAGTATTTACTTCGCTAAGGATTTCAAAGACGAACACTTCAGCAAGCCATACGAGTTCAAAAACCTGTATCTGTCAAAATAATCCCCGTCAGAATATTTGTTCGGGTGATTTTGTAAGGAATGGTAGTCAGTTACGTCTTGCCTGATAGATCTTATTGGGCAAGGGGTGATTGATCGATGGAATATTCTTGTTCAGCAAAAAGCAGGGAGTATGATTTTGCACTGAATGATGTTTATTTATGATCAGATAAGGTTATCCGGACAATTGAAATCATAAAAAAGAGTTGTTGATGAGTGAAATCAACAATCAACATTCGGATCTGTCTGAATGCAGTTACATTGAAATTTAAATAATAAGTGATCGAAAAGAGGAATTTGTGATCCAGGAAGCAAAAAGAATATTAAAAGAAACATTTGGTTATGAAGAGTTCAGGCTGCAACAAGAGGCGGCCATCAAACAGGTGCTGGCAAAAAATGATGCCTTGGTAATTATGCCTACGGGGGGTGGTAAGTCGCTTGTTTATCAGATCCCGGCCATGTTATTCGACGGACTTACCATCGTGGTGTCTCCACTCATCTCACTTATGAAAGATCAGGTGGAACAACTCAGGGAGTATGATATTCCGGCGGTTTATCTGAACAGTTCGCTCTCCCCCGAAGCGTATGAGTATAATGTGAAACGCTTGCAGAGCGGAGAAGTAAAGTTATTATACGTGGCACCGGAAACACTGATGATGGATCGCACCAAAGAGATCCTTGCCGGCCAGAAAGTTGATTGTTTTACTATTGATGAAGCTCACTGTATCTCGGAGTGGGGGCATGATTTCCGGCCGGAATACCGACAGCTGGCCAGTGTACGAAAAGATTTTCCGGAGGCGGTGTGTATTGCACTTACAGCTACGGCCACACCACGGGTGCAGGAAGATATTAGAAGGATCCTGGAATTCAAGGATTCTGAGACCTTCATTTCAAGTTTTGATCGGTCCAATTTGTTTTTGAAGATCGCAGACAAAAAGAATCCGGAAGATCAACTGCTCGACTTCCTGTTCACCCGGAAAAATCAGTCCGGCATCATCTATTGCTTCTCCCGCCGTCAGGTTGATGAGCTCGCGTATTTGCTGGAGCAGGAAGGCTATTCAGTAAAACCATACCATGCCGGACTTGGCGCCAGAGACCGGGCGATCAATCAACGTGCATTTATTCGGGATGATGTACGCATCATTGTAGCTACAATCGCCTTCGGGATGGGGATCAATAAGCCAAACGTGCGGTATGTGGTTCATTACGATATGCCTCAGAATATTGAATCCTATTATCAGCAAATTGGACGTGCAGGCCGCGACGGACTTCGTTCAGACTGTATCATGCTGTTCAGCTACAATGACACGCAGAAGATCAAATACTTCATCAACAAAAAAGAAGGCAAAGAAAAAGAACTGGCCGAACGGCATCTGGATCAGTTACTGAAATTTGCAGAATCCCGGGAATGCAGGCGTAAGCCACTGATGAATTACTTTGGGGAAGAATACCCGAAGGATGAGTGTGGAATGTGTGATAATTGCCTGAGTGTGGAAGACGATGTGGAAGATCTGACCTTACATGCCCAGAAATTCTTGTCGTGTATCGTACGGGTAGAAGAGAAATTCGGCGTAACGCATATAGTTGACATCTTACGAGGCTCGAAGAACAAAAAGATACTGGAACTGGAGCACGATCAGCTATCCACCTACGGCATCGGGATCGAGTGGAGTAAAGATCAGTGGCAACAGATGTCGCGGTTGTTGATGCGCCAGAATTATATCTCAACCGGTGAGTTCAAAACACTGAGGCTGGAATCCAAAGCGCTGGCGGTGTTACGCGGGGATGAAAATGTATTCGGCACGCTGGACAGAACCGGTACATCCATCCGTAACGAGGATATTGAGAAGACCTCTACCGAAGTGGAAAATGATTATGATCGTGAACTGTTCGATATTTTACGAGAGAAGCGAAAAGAACTGGCCGATATTGACGATGTACCACCATATGCAATCTTCCCGGATACCACACTCATCGAAATGGCCTACTATTATCCACAGAATAAAGATGATCTGGAAGCTTTATATGGAGTTGGTGCGGTAAAGAAAGAGAAGTTCGGGGATTCCTTTGTAGGTATCATTAAAACCTACACCCGAAAGAACGATATCATGCCCCGCCGAAAGTTTTTGAGAGAAAAAGTGGCAAAGACAGAAAACAAACAAAAGTTTGAGGTGATCGGTGAATCCTTCAATGAAGGATATTCCATCGAATTTCTGGCAGAACAACACGGGGTGAAGGAAGTGACCATTCTTACCCATCTCAAGAAATTCCATGATGAGGGAAACAAGCTTCGGTTAGAAGGATTGCTGGAAGCCAGCAGTTTATCCGATCGTCAGCGGGATCAGGTTATGAAAGCCATGAAGAAGAAAAGCCCGCTGATGCTTCGCCCGGTCTATGATCTGCTCGATAAAAAGATCGGGTATGATGAACTACGGATCATGCAGTTATACTATCTGGCGCTGGAAAAAGGGGATTGAGTACTTAAACAGCGTGCTTTTCTGTGACAAACAATAGCATAGAGCGGTTTATGCATATTCAAAATCTTCATCCAGTGCAGGTTCCTTGGGCAGTAATATTTCCTCTGAAAGTTCCATTGAACTTGAGGGTATGAAGTGCTTCCTGTTTCCGGTGATCACGCTTCTGAGTTCAACTACCATATGTTGTAATTCGGAAGCATGCATTGACAGATCTTCTGCGGCTCCGGCCGATTCTTCAGAACTTGCAGCATTACTTTGCACCATTTCATCCATAGTGGTCATGGCAGAGTTGATCTGCTGAATACCCTTTGATTGCTCCTGAGCAGAAGAGGATATCTCAATAATTAAAGTTCCCAGATCCTTAATGTTCTTCTCAATACGGGATAATTTATCCGAAACTTCTTCGGTTACTTTAGTTCCGTTAACAGAACTGCTCTGAGAGTTTTTTATCAGGTCTGAGGTGATCTGGGCTGCTTCAGAACTCCTTTTCGCAAGGTTTCTAACTTCCTCGGCAACTACAGCAAACCCTTTGCCGGCTTCACCTGCGCGTGCGGCTTCAACGGCTGCGTTCAGTGCCAGCAGGTTTGTTTGAAATGCTATCTCATTGATCGTGTTTACAACTTTAGAGGTCTCTTGCGAAGAATTGATGATATCATCCATGGCAGTTTTTAATCGAATCATTGCATCAACACCTTGTTCCAGTACAGGAATAGATTCCTTCACTGAAACTTCTGCGGTATGGGCATTTTTTGCATCATTTTTTATTTGAGCTGCGATCTCTTCTAAAGCTGATGTGGATTCCTGAAGCAGAGCAGCCTGATTGGTTACATTCTCTGCAAGTGTTTTGCTGGATGTGGCAACCATATTTGAGGATTCATCAACTTCAGTTCCATTTCTATCGATCTTGCCGGCTATGTCCTGAAGTCTTGCGCTGATGGAAGTGCTCATTTTAAAAGTCGCAAACAATCCAACCAGAAATACGATCATCAAAATGATGGAAGATTGCAAAAAGGTTTTGCGCTGGGATTCACCAACTATTGCCTGAACTTCATTGGTAGGAACCCCGACAAAATTGATTCCTATAAGTTCTCCATGCTCATCCAATAAGGGATCGTAAGCTGTGATGTACGAAATTCCAAGGATTTCGGCTGTGCCAATGTATAGTTCCTTGTTCATGATCGGTGCATATGCGGCACTCGTTGTACCCAGATTGGTACCAACAGCTCGCTCGCCGTTATCTTTAGTTATACTGGTGATAATTCGAATAAAGTCATCTCCCTGCTTCTTGAATATGGTGGCTTCAACATTATGCTGTTCCGCAAAACGGTCTAAGAAATCATCATTTCCATGTATAGTATTTCCCGATCTGTCAACTAGCTGATCATCATTCAAAGAAAGGCTCCCGAAATGATAAGCGATATAGGTGGTTAAGGAATGGTAGTCGCCAGTGAGCTTTTCTGTTAATGTAAAATTTGCAAGCTCTGTTAAGTTCTCTCTGGTCTGAAAATATGAAATGACTACAAATGCTAAACTAATAGTAATTAGTAATGTGGAGACTGTAACATTCAGTTTCTTTTTTAACGTCCAGTTATAATAAAAGGGGACGGTATCATACTTTACACTCATTGTTAATCCAAAATATTATCGTAAATACAACCATTGATCTATGCATTTATCGACGATAAGAAGATTAAAATAAGCGCTTGAGAAAAGTATGGAGTTTATTAGCAGTTTTTTACAGGCAGAATGATCTCGAATTTTGCACCGCCGTTTTCCCGGTTCGAAGCCCGGATAAATCCACCGTGGTGACGAATGATCTCATTCGAGATAGCCAATCCGAGTCCCAGCCCGAACTGAGCTCCCTGATTTTTAGTGGTGAAATTCGGCTCAAAGATCCTGGGCAGTACATCATCCGGAATACCCGGGCCGTTGTCCGAAATAGAGACCACGATCTTGTATTCCCCTTCAGTTTTGGTCCGTATCTTTAATTTGCCTCCATCGGGCAGAACATCACAAGCATTTACCAGAATATTGGTCCACACCTGATTTAGTTCGCCCAGTCGGGCACAGGTCTTGGGGATCTCATCCATTTTTACTTCCATATCCAGATATTTCAAACGATGACTCAGGATCAGAATAGTATCATTGATCCCATCCCGGAGGTCGATCATCTCCGCTTCGTTATTGTCCTGCCGGCTGTAGCTCTTCAGGCTTTTAACCAGGTTAGCGATCCGTTCGCTGGCAACTTTGATATTGTGAATGAATTTACCGGCCTCAAACTGCTGGACCAGTATTTCGATCGGAGTCTTTTTTCGTTGATCAATGATCACCTCATGTCCTTCTTCAGGGATCTGGGCGAGTTTTCGGATGATGGATCGTTCTTTTACATAAGGGAATTTCTTTTGCACTTCGAGCATTCTCTTCCGTACCATCTCACTGCTTAGCGGGCTGGAATTCAAGCCGATCTCGAAGATACGGGATCTGGGATCGCCGGACGGAAGATCAAGGAAATTCTCTTTCAACATTTCGGAGGAACGCAACAGTGCTGCTGCAGGATTATTTACCTCGTGTGCGAAGCCGGCAACCAGTTCACCCAAGGTAGCCATCTTTTCCTGATGGACCAGCTTCTGCTGAGAATCTTCCAGTTTGGAATAGGCGATCTTCAGTTGTTCCCCCTCATCCTCCAGTTTCTGATTCAGCGCGTGCATCTTAGATTCGAGCTGAACATTACCCATCAAGCGGTCGGTCATGTTACTCATCATCAATTGTTGCATTGGATGACGCAGCCGGGGATGATTATTCAGGTACTCATCAAAATCATCCTGACTGAATCGCAACGCTTTAATCGGTTTTAATGCCACCGCCGTGGTAAGAGAATCATTACCGGTGTTGAAGCTCACCAATCCCACAAAGTGGCCCGGTTCGAGGGTAAGGATATCAAGCGAAGAACCATCATCATTCTCCCGGTTCAGTTTAACCCCGCCCTCAAGCAATAAGTACAGATAGGGCAGATTCTCCCCCTGCTTGAACAGCACTTCCTTTTCGTTGAATGAAACCACTAGTTTTTGAAGATCCGGGGTGTCTGAGATCACTTTGTTAATGAATTTCAGAATATCTACCCGGCTGTTCAGGAGAAAACCTTTTTGCATATCAATTATCCGTTAATGGGTTTGCCCGCATCGATTCGGCAAGTTTAACAGAATCGAGAATGGCCATGAATTCCATAGGATTATACTTTCGGTCGATCACGTAATTAGTTAGTTGTTCCTTTACCACCGAATCTAGTTGTTCTTTGGTCCATGGTTTAGCAATGTAATGATCGAGACGTGCTTTATTGATCGCCTGAATCGTATCCTCAAGTCCGGCCTGCCCAGTGACTAACACTTTTTTGCTATTACGGGCCAGATCATGGGATTGCAATTCTATCAGGAAATCAACCCCGTTCTTACCCGGCAAAACATGGTCGCAGAGAATGAGACCCACTTCATTATTCGCATGATAGATCTGATCTACCACAGACTGTGCCTCTTCAGCGGTATTAGCGGTTTCAATGGGGAAGTGATCTTCAAATTCCGACAGATCGTTTACGATCGCATCCATCACTTCGAGTTCGTCTTCAACAATTAGAATATAAATTTCGTGGTCCATAACAGTACCTGAATTAAAGAATTATTGGCCAATAGAAAACAGCATTTAAGATAACCAGCACCAGACTGAGCAAGCCGATCGTGATCCCGGCTTTGGCCATTTGAGAAGTCTCGATGGTGCCGGTACTCATAGCAATGGCGTTGGGAGGGGTAGAGATCGGGAGCATCATGGCTAAGCTGGCACTGATGCCGATCACAATACTCACGATCACCAGATCAAAACCTTCGGTTGCCAGGCCGGAAGTGGCTAAGCTAACGGCCAATGGCACGATAAGTGTAGCAGTAACCGTGTGGGATAAGAAGTTGGCGATCAGTAAACAGACCGATCCGAACATGATAATAATGAGCAACGGCCCGAAGGATGACCAACTGATACTTCCGATGATCCATTCTGCAAGACCGGTACTTTTCATGGAAATACCCAATGATAGACCGCCGGCCACCAACCAAAGTACTTCCCAGGGCAGCTTACGGATATCGTCTTTCGTGATCACTTTGGTCATGGTGAGGAAAACCACCGGTATTAATGCAATGATCGCACTTTTCATACCATGCGCTTTCTCGGTGATCCAGAGCAACACGGTGATCCCAAACACTACATACAACAAAATGGCATTTTTTGATGTGTTGAACCTGCCGGACATATCGATCTCAACGTGATCGGTTTGTGCTTTGAACATCTGCGTGAGTATGAACCATGCCATTAACAGAGCGACGACCACTAAAGGAACGGCTAAGACCATCCATTCACCAAAAGCGATAGTTATCCCCTGTTGGTTCAACGCCCCGAGCACCACGGCGTTGGGAGGAGTACCGATCGGGGTGGCAATTCCACCAATATTAGCAGCAAATGGAATGCTGAGTGCCAGACCGATACGAAGGGGATCGTTATTCTTAACGCGTGCAATGATCGGCAGGATCACGGTCATCATCATGGCGGTGGTGGCGGTATTACTCATAAACCCTGATAGTACCGCGGTAACCACCATCAAACCCAAAACGATGAATTTTGGAGATGTACCAAATGGTTTTAACAGGATGCGGGTAATATTTCGGTCGAGGCTGTATTTAACGGCCGCATCTGCCAGTATGAATCCTCCCAAAAACAAAATGATAATAGGATTTGCCAGCGTACCAATAAAGGCCGTGTAGCTATCGGGAGTATAACTGTCTGTTACCGAATGAAAGAACAGACCTTCTTTGCTAAGCAGCACCACCTGCAGGAAAATGACGAGCATGGAGGTGGCGTAGATCGGTACAGGTTCAAGCATCCAGAAAGCCGCTGCTAGAAAGAAAACGCCTAGGGTGACGTGACCTGCTTCAGAAAGGCCATTGATGTTTAAGAAGAATGGAATGATCAGGCCCAGTATACCAACTGTACTGCCAATGATCTGTTTCCTGTTGATCTTCATGTTATACCTCTATTAGTTGTTAGAAACTGATCCCAAACTGGATCAGAAATTGAAAATAGTTCGCATCCCCTGTGTCAGCGTACGTCTCGGTCACATAGCCGATCTCGCTTTGTAATTTCAGCGTGTGGCCAAGAAAAAAATTATTTAATCCCAAAGAATATACGGTTTGATAGGTGAAAGCATTTTTAGCGATCCGGGGAGCATCTGCCGGATTTAAAAAACTGAGCCGGAAGGTAGGCTCCAGTGTTTCGGTGATAAATTTCCCGCCCTGAATGTTCAAACCGTCTCCGCTGGTTATTGCGGAATATAAGAGGTTATCGGCGGAAAGTGTGAGGATTTCGTTGTCAACGTTTCGTGATATGTATTCCCCGATCAGCGAAGCTCCCAGATATTTAAAAGTAAAATCGAGATAGATCGTGTTAAAGTTGTCATCCAGCCCATCCCAGGCATTATTTCCCATCATGGTGTACGCATCTTTATTGAAATAATACCCGGCACCAAATGATACCTTGGGGGTTGGTTCCCGGTAAAGATCACTTTCAGAATAATCTCCATTTCCGTGAAACAGACCCATTGGAAGAAGGTCGATGCGGGCAAGATACGCCCAGCCGCCGGATGCGGTTCTTACATTTCGACCTTCCCCATGTGTTAAGGCAACAGCTGTTTTTAAGGCAAATTCGTCAGAAAATCTGAAGGTACGTTTCAGGTTAATTCCCATATCCCAGCCTAACCAAAAAAACCGGCTCATATTTGAGCGATCGATCATTTGCAGAACTTTGCTGGCTGTTTGTTCTTCGCGTCCCAGTGGCAATAAAAACTGTCCAAAACTGATCTGTGTATATTTATCCGGTTTCCATCGGTATTCGGCATTCATCAGGCTGGTCGTGCCTTTATCCATTCCTAATTGAATGAAATAGCCCATCTTATTGCCAAGCATGTGTCCCCGAAGTAATAACCGGGCTCTTCGGGTAAGGATAGAAGTGGTTACCGGACCGGATGTATTTCCCAAAGGTTGAGAATATGTAAAAAGCTGATGCATCCGAATGCCGATCTGAAAACCCATTTCGTGATCTGCAGATTCTGCATAAGCACCTTTTGCAGCAGAAAATCCAATATTAGGTTGCTCATTGGTTTGAGCGTCCACTGATGTGGTTAGAATTGCCACCAGAAAAAATACCAGCAGAGGTAACTGCTTTTGGGTTCTGGTTTTCATGTTAGTGATCTCTATTAAATGATATAAGGTAAACAGGAGTATTATTGCTGTCCGGTTTTGAAAAAAAATATCCTCACAATAAGAATATTATGTGAAGGATTTTCAAGGGTTTGGAAGGGAAGCGCTTCCATGTTAAAAGAAATTCAATTTTTTGCTGAATATGTTTTAACATCAGTTATGATTCTTGATCCGCAAATACTATCTAAACTTTCATCCCTTGAATTACGGGCAAAAAAGATCGTAGAGGGATTTATTTCCGGCTTACACCGAAGTCCCTATCACGGGTTTAGTGTGGAGTTTGCCGAGCACCGGCCATACAACCCGGGCGACGATTTTAAGCACGTGGATTGGAAGGCCTATGCCAAAAAGGAGCGGTTCTATGTAAAACAGTACGAAGAAGAAACCAATCTTCGATGTTATGTACTGCTCGATACCAGTACCTCTATGCATTTTAAACATTTCGGGGAGTGGAGTAAGCTTAGGTACGGGATCCATTTTGCAGCTTCTTTAATGTACCTGATGCACAGACAGCGGGATGCCAGCGGTGTGGTATTATTCAACGAGAAGGTTGAAAGCTTTGTGCCTGCAAAAGGCACCTATGCCCATTTAAGGCAGATCTATGTGGAGCTGGAGAAGCTGATCCGTAGAGAAGAGAAGAAAGAGATCGAGAAAAAAACCACTGCATCTGCCCGGGTACTTCATGAAATGGCCGAGCGATTGGATCATCGCAGCCTGATCGTGGTAATTACCGATCTGTTCGAAAACGCGGAAGAACATGAAGCACTGATCTCCGCATTAAAGCATCTGCGCCATCGAAAGCACGAGGTGTTACTGTTCAATGTACTGGAACGACGAAGCGAACGGGAATTGGATTTCCAGGAAAACAGGGTGGTATTTGAAGACATGGAGACCGGAGCAGAGATCGAAGTATTACCGGCGCAGGGGCGGGAGGATTACAAGAAAAAAGTAGCTGACTATACTCACACATTTAAAATGGCCTGTAGTGAATTCGAGATCGATTTCGAGGAGATTGATACCGAAAGTCAGTTCGATCAGGCACTGTTAACGTATCTGAATAAGCGTAGAAGGCTCGGTTGATCCGATCAGGTTACTTTACTGTTTTTAAGAATTTTATTGAGTAAAGCCGGTGATAGTCTTTTCAGATACAAGGCCAGCATTTCTTTTTTTCCGGCAATATAGATCTCTTCTTTTTGTGATTTGATCTTTCCCCATATCCGGTCTACCATTTCATCGGCATCCATTGCGTGGTCGTGGAGTGCACCCATCTTACCAAAGTTTGAGCCGTCTGCGGTAAGCGAATTCATAGTTATATTCGTCTTTATCGGTCCCGGACAAACCATGGTAACCGCGACGTTATACTCATACATTTCCTGTCGTATGCAATCAAATAAGCCTTGTAAAGCATGTTTGCTTGCGGCATACCCCGAGCGGAATTTAGTGCCGAATTTTCCGGCAAGGCTGCTTGTCACGATCACATGGCCGGATCGCTGCTCCATCATTACGGGTAGTACTTCCCTGGTGAGGGCTGCAGATCCGAAGAAATTCACTTCCATTAGTTTTCTGATGGTTTCCATTTCCGTTTCTGCAAATAAAGAACGTTGACTGATCCCTCCGTTATTGATCAAAACATCGATGGTTCCAAACAATGAGATTGCCTCGTTCGCTTTAGCAGGTAATTCGTGAGCCAGAGCAAGATCAAGTTTCAGGATTTTAATCCGTTCATCATCGGCTCCCAGATCTTTTTTCACCCGTTCCAGTTCTTCGGTTCTTCTGGAGGAGAGAATTAGCTTTGCTCCTTCCCTGTAATACGCTTTTGCGAATGATTCTCCGATACCGGATGAGGCTCCCGTGATCCAGACAATTTTATTTTTATAAGTCATTGAGTGGCCTTTATTTGTTGGCTTCTAAATTGTTCGCTATTTTAGTAAAATACTTAAAAATAGTTATTTAAATATCCGCTTTTTGCTTTATGAATTAGCCATGAAGATTTTTAATATTAGCAGGAATTTAAATGAAGGTAAATGCTGAGGTATAGAAGGCCAAATTCCTCCACACTCAGGGCGTAAAATTAACCAGGGTGTACATCTGCAGACCGGAATTTTAGGGTGTTAATTGCTGAAGCGACCTTTGCCTATAACTAATATTTACGATCGATTTTAGAAAAACAGCGGGATTACTACTGTGAAAGTACATCATACATTATTGCTTGTAGAGGATGAAATTGAATCCGGCGAAATGCTGGCTAACTTTTTGGAGCTAAATAACTTTAAAGTTTATTGGGCAAAAGATGGGAAAGAAGCCTTTAAGTATATTGATGATCATGCCGATGAGATCGAGCTTGCCATATTGGATATAATGGTTCCCCATCATGATGGAAAAGAGATCTGTGCAAATATTCGAAAACATCCGGTGATCAATGAGATCCCTGTATTGTTTTTAACTGCCCGCGATGAGGAGAAAGATGAGATCGAAGGTTTGGAGCTCGGGGCTGATGATTACATCAAGAAACCGGCCAGCCTAAATCTGGTGAAAGCACATGTGGAAAGTCAGTTACGTCGTCAGAATCCGGAAAAGACCGCCTGGATCCGTTACGATCATGTTTATCTGGATACAGAAGCCAAAGAGATGTATTTGCACGACAAACTGGTGGATCTGACCCATACCGAGTATGTGATCGCAGAACTTTTTTTCCAGCATCCGAAATTGGTTTACAGCCGTCAGGAGATCCTGGAACATATTTCTGATGAGGATAAATATATCTTTGACCGAACCGTGGATGTGCACATCAAGAATCTTCGCATCAAAATGAAGGAAGAAGGCAAACTGATCAAAACCTATCGGGGAGTTGGATACGGTTTTAACCGTGAATTTCTTCATTCATGAACATTCAGGCCAAGCTTTCGTGGACCTATAACATCCTTCTCATCATTGGCATTATCACCATTAGTGCCTATGCCATTCTAACCATTCGTTCGTTTCTTTTTAAAGACGGGATCCATCATTTCGAAAATGATGCAAAGGTGATCTCACTGGCGATCGAAGATTTCGATCAAAACGATGAGTTTTTAAAATATGTGAGTGATCTGGCCGGGTTGTATGATTATAACATCGCTATATTCGACAGTTCTGGGTCAATTATATTCAATTCGGTTTCTTCAGCTCAAATGGAGAATTCAAGAGAAATGCCTAATGAAGATATATTTGAGTTATTAGAGTCTGAACCCGGGGTGCCCTATCTGATCAATGAACAGGATTATGATAAACTGGTCGCTTTTAATAAGCTGAATCATAAACAGGGAGAAGTGTTTTATCTGAGGATCTCCCAGTATAAGAGTGAATATTATGCTGCGGTTTCCAGTATCCGGCATATCATTTATGCAGGAATGGCCTTTTCCATCACAGCTGTTCTGATCGTAAGTTTCATTTTTTCGCGCTATATGAGTCGGCCGATCATGCAATTGAACAATGCAGCGCTTGATATTGCGGAGGGTAATCTGGAAGGCGAACTGGTTATTAACCGAAATGATGAGTTCGGTACGCTGGCCGATTCACTGAATAAAATGGCGAGTAAGCTAAAATCAGATAATGAAAAGCTGAAAAACCTGAATGAAAAGCAGAACCAATTCTTTGCCGATATAGCGCATGAGGTAAGAAACCCATTGCATACCATTTCCGGGGCCATTGAAATGCTTCAGCTGCCAAATCTGGATGAGGAGAAGAAAGCTCAGTATATGGTTACTGCCCGTAAACAGATCGAGCGGGTGGTACGATTATTTCAGGATATTAAATCGCTGCAACGGTACGATTATGATGAAAGCTATATCATTAAATCGGTGTTTGATGTATCGGAAGTGGTAAGTGAAGTAGTTACCACATATAAGCCGATTGCCTCAGAAAAAGGTATCAATCTGATCCTTCGCGCGAAGCAGAATCGACTGGTAGAAGCTGATCGTGATAAGATCGAACAGGTGATGGATAATCTTATATCCAATGCCATTAAATACACCAATGATGGTGAGATCCATGTGAGTTGTGTGCAGAAAAAGAATCTTATCGAGATCTCTGTTCAGGATACCGGAATCGGGATCGCGGAAGAGCATCTGGAACGTCTGTTTGATCGCTTTTACCGTACCGATAAAGCACGATCCAGAGATAAGGGCGGTACCGGGTTGGGTCTTGCAGTTGTAAAAGGAATTTTAAGCGCGCACGACAGAGACATTCAGGTGGAAAGTACACCAGGCGTAGGTACCCGTTTCTATTTTTCTCTCGAAATAGTCGGGGATTAAACCGTAGGTGATCGGATCAGTCGTTGGCGGTAATCAGATAACTGTTGACATATACCGCGCTGGTTGCACCGGCGAAAGGTGCTAATGAATACAAAGGCAGATAGTAGAATGAGATCCCTTTCACTGCCATGTAATCAACAATAGAGATACCTAAAGATAAAGCCGGATTATAGATCGCTCCGGACATTTCCCGTCCGATCAGGATGATCCCGATCATTGTGATTCCAAGAATAACAGCATTCAGGATTCGGTTTTGTTCCATCCGGGTTGTTTTGGTTTTCAGATACACCATCACAAGCACGAAAGTCATTAGAAATTCAATGATCGATTGCTGATACAGATTAGTTGAGGACGGAGGTTCTGCGTATACAACGAAACCGGAGAGATACAGAATAAGTGCGGCCCCGAGAAACACTCCGACCGTTTGGCTTAGAAAATACCCTCCGAATTGTTTCGGCGTGATGTCACGCTTGATCAAAAAAGCCAACGACACCGCCGGGTTAAAATGCCCGCCGGATGTGCCCGAAAAGATCATGTACAAAGCAGCGAAGGTAAAGCCTATACCGATAGCATCGGTTGATATCCCAAGGGATACAACTATAAAAAAAGCCCCTGTCGCCTCAGCTACGTACTTTCGCATCTAACTCCTTATCGCTAAAACTGTTGCCTGTATTTGTCCTTGTAATTTGTCGACAAGCTACTCTCTAACATATGGAATAGCAAGAGTTTAAGCTTGTTTTCGAACATTCAGATAGAAAAAATTTATAAACAATTGTCTTCATTAAAGCTAGTTTAATCCTATTTTCGGCCTTTTAACTTATACCATAAATGAATTTATTTGATCGGCTAAAAAAGCGATGGCAAATCGAAAGCAACCTGCAGGTTGTAATAATATTGATCGTATTTGCCTGTACAGGATTTACCGCTGTGTATGCCAAAGAATTTGTATTCGGTCTGCTAGATGTGACCGAAGAATTTCCCTGGTGGCAAAGAACCATCATTTGGTTAATCACCATTCTTCCATTATACAATGTCTTACTCATCATATATGGTACCATTTTTGGCCAGTTCAGGTTTTTTTCGTGGTTTCTTAAAAAAACCTTTGGCCGGTTTATTCCCAATAAGAAAAATGAACCTACGCAAGATCCCTGAGTTCATTTTTTTGTTTTTGGGTTAATTTCGACACAACCAGATCATAAGAATGCAGGATCAGGTCTTTAAGGAAATCATCCTGAAGGTGACCTTTTACCGACACCGTATTCCAATGATTCTTGTTCATATGATAACCCGGTTTTACTTCTTCATATTCTTCTCTGAGACGTAATGCTCTCTCGGGGTCGCACTTTAAATTTATACTTTCAAATTCAGCGATATCTCCCAGGGCAAACATCTTATTCATCACTTTAAATACCAATGTGTTTTCATCAAACGGCAGATGTTCGGTGACTCCGGGTAAGGACAGACAAAACTCTCTGAACTGCTCAATATGCATTAATTTACCCTCTCAAAAGCATCTTTAAATAAGGTTGATGCATATACTGCTTCTTCGGAAATCTGATGGATCAGATCTCCCGACACCAAACCGACCAACCCTGAATTCCAGGTAGTAGCTGTTGTTTGCAGATCATATTGTAATATCAACTTAACGGGTTGATAGAAATTCAATTCAATGGAGTATGGATAGAGTTGTTTTGCTGCCCGCATTATGTTCACATGAACATACAGAATGGGATATTTATCAGAATTTCTCAGTTCCTCATCATCGATCAGTCTTACATCCAGATCTTTAAGCTTATCAGCGATCGAATTCCTGATAACCGGAGCGGAAAGTTCATCATGTTCAAGGTCTGATGGTTTTTCTATGTTTACGACGATGCCAAATTCTTCAATTCCCTGAAGAGAACTACTTTCTCTGAACACCTCATTCTGAGCAGCAACCGGAATGCTCAGACATACCCATAGAACAATAAATCCCAGATTTTTCATCACACCACTTACAATTCAGTTCAAATCTGAATTACAATCATTTTAGCCGGATAATCAAGCAGGGTGATGTATCTAACCATTTTTAACAATTCGCCGGTAATTTTAAAAAATTAAAAAAGCCTGCTCGGTTAAAAGCAGGCTTTTGAACGATTCCAGTCTTAATAGGGATTACTCAAAAAATCTGGAACCATCTGTTTGAATTGCATATTCGAAGGTGTAATGGCGATCAGCCGGCCGAATAAAATTGATGAAATCATCGGAGGAAGTATCAGGATTACCTTTGTAGTAACTGAGGATCTTCACTTTAGCATATTTTCCATCAGCAGTTAATACTACCAGAGTTTGTCCGTCATTAGGTAGCACAGAGTGCATCGGAATATTATTCATAGTGTAGGTATACCAGTCAGAATTGGATTCCTCATACCCTTCGGTAGGTGCTTCATCAACATCTTCAAACGCAATATTGAGAAGCTGTACACCACCGCCATTGCCATAATTTGCGATAATATTGGTGCCATTAAAACCCAGATCCCATTGGGTGGAAAGAGAGTCTTCTACAAGGTCACCGGTTTCAAAATCAAAGAAAGTGTATGCATCCACATGGAAAAGTTTGGTGGTACCATCGGTTTGTAAGGTGTAGTTAAACGTGAAGTAACCACTCGCAGGTCTGGTCATGAAACTGGCAAACTCTTCGGTGCTGGTATCCGGATTGCCTTCGTAATAACTCAGGATCTGAACTTTAGCGTAATTTCCATCCGGAGTGAGAACCACTAATGTTTTTGTAGTGTCGGCGAGGATGGCATGCTGCGGTAATCCTGGAGCTTCGCCGGTGTAAGTGTACCAGTCTGCATTTGAAGACTCATATCCAACTTCAGGAGCTGTTTCCAGATCGGCAATCGGAGTATCAACCAATAGAATTCCTCCGCCATTACCTGAATTGGCCAGAATAGTGGTTCCGTCGAAAGCCAGGTCCCATTCAGCTGAAGTGGAATCTGTTACGGTATCGCCGGAATCAAGATCAAAAAAAGTATAACGGCCTTCTTCAGAAGGGTGATCGTTTACATCTTCAATAGGCTCACGGGTTTCGGTGAGGGTATTGTAGTTGGCTGCAATATCTTCGGCGAGCATTGCTTCTACAGGAGCCGGACCATTATTTCCGGAATCCTTACAAGCTGAAAAACCAACGGCGACAATAGTTAATAATAATATCGTAGATCGTTTTATTAGTGCGTTCATGCTAGTGATGAATTTATAGTTAGTAGAGTTTAATATTTAATTGTACGTAGTATGTCCTTCCTGGATTAGAGGGCAATTCCGTTTCATTGGTGAAGTCATTCAGATTTTTGACTCCGATCATGAGCTTGTAGCGCTCATAAAATGTTTTAGCCAGCGAAGTATTGATGATACTGATCGGTTCGGCATATTCATCGCTGTCAACGATCAGGTTCTGATTCCGGTCAGAGAAGCCGTATTTACCACGGTACTGTACCCTGAAGCTATATTCCAGTCCGGAAGGTTCATGAGTATAGAACACTTTAAAATTGCTGGTGTATTTAGAGCGGTTGAACATGGTCTCGTAGCTGGTCCTTGTAACGGTAACCACTTTTCCGTCTACCACATCATCATATTCTTTAGAGATCTGTCGGCGCGCATCCAGATACTGGAATCCGGTAGAAATATTCAATCCTTTGGCAAAATCAGGCGAATAACGCAGTTCCAGTTCTAATCCCTGCGTGTAGATCCTGTTCAGATTGATGTAAGAAAATACTGATTGATTGTTTGTTTTAAGGGCGATACGCTGTGTTTCGATCAGGTCTCTTACATTATTTCTGAAGGCATTTACCCGAAGTTGAATGCCATCCTGAGGGATGATCTCAAAGCCGACGTTAAAAGCAGAGGAGTGCTCGGCTTCAATATCAGTGATGAGGGAAGGATCGTAATACATCTCTTTGATCTGTCCATCATTTTGAAGGCGCTCGATTCCATCAACCACGGTTGAGCTTCCAAATACGCTGTAACCGGCAATTGGATTGGTGAAATTGAGAAATAACTGTCTGAAATCAGGAGCCTTGAATCCCATTCCCCATGATCCGCGTAACGTCAGAATGTCGTTCACTTTATATAATGCGGAGAATTTCGGGCTTATCTGAGACTGATACTTACTGTGATTGTCAAAACGGAAGCCACTGGTGAGCGATAGTTTTTCGCTTAACGAAATTTCGTGCTGTGCATAGATAAACTGACTACTGAATTCGGGAATATCGGCGTAGATCTCTGCATTCAGATCTTCCACATTATAACCGCCACCAAACACTGTAGTGTTCTCATCATTCCAGAATGTTGAGCTCTTGATCTCATATTTCCGCAGTTTTTGTACGTATTTCTCATAGTAGTACTGACTGCCATCATCCTGATAAATTTCTTCGGTCTCACTGTCAAAACCACTTATGAATGCGGTGGCTTCTAACAATTGCCTGTTGCCAAAAGAAAGAACAAGCTCAGGGTTTATATTAAAATCACTTTGGTCCTGTCTGCCATCAGCAAGCCGGATGGTGCTTTCATTCAGGTAATTATAGCCCGAAACATACGATTGATCTTCTTTGTAGTAGCGACCGTTCAGGCGCACTTCCACCGTAGGATTAAAACGATAGCTGAATCCACCGGAAGCGGTATAATTGGCGTATTGCGGAATGGTGGGAGTGATAGTGGCGGGATTAAGATCGTACCCGTCGGAACCATTAGTGTTCAGAAAAAATCTGCCGCGGAATTTTTCATTTCTAAAGCTGAGATTATTGGAGAAATCGTAGGTATTGTAATTTCCATACTGACTATTCATCTCCCAGGAAACGGGCCTTTTTCCTTTGTCGGTGATTATATTGATCACACCGGCGAGTGCGTCGCTTCCCCATAAAGCCGAAGAAGGGCCTTTCACCATTTCGATCTGTTTAATATCGCCAACAGCAAGTCGCGTAAGATCCAGCGTGCCTGCTGAACGCCCGATCACCGGTTGGTTATCAATTAGAATGAGGGTGTATTCAGGATTGAATCCCTGAAGCTGAATTCCCGTGCCATGATTGGAAACAAGATTCAAACCAAGTTGTTCGCTTAAAACATCGCTGAGGCGAAGATTTCCGGACATTTCGATCTCTTCCTGATCCACTACGCTAACCGGAACACTTACATCTTCCAGTTCTTTACTGGTGCGAGAGGCCGTTACAACCACGGTTTTGTTACTGTAAACCCGCTCGTCTAGCAATACTTTTAAAAAGATATCGTCATTTGGTTTGATCTCGATCATGCGGGAATAAGGCATGTACCCGATGCGGGATATCTTTACAGTTTGGGAGCCGGTATCCACTTTTTTGATCAAAAATTTACCCAGAGAATCAGTGACTGCCCATCGGTGTTCACTGATATACACATGAACATCAGACAGCGCATCACCCATCGGATCAGTTACGATACCTGAAACAGTGGCCTGTTGTGCATAAGAAACAACGCCCGATAACAGAAACAGAATACCCAGAAATAATTTTTGAATGAATCTCACAAATGTATCTGATGAAAAGTTTATTTAGAATTGTTCCAAATAAACACCGTTTATATGAAGATTATGTGAAGAAGAGTGGCTTAAGACGGGATAAAGTAACAGCCGAATATGAAGATAAAATGAAGATGTATTTTAAAAATAGCTACTTACGCAATTTTAGTAACTACTTAAAAATGTTAAGCAAGACGCCCTGAATTATGAAGAAGCCGATCAATAAATGATCACGACTTCTCGGATTTAAATAAACGCGTAGCAAACAACGACCATCCAATAATGAAAGATACTCCACCAACAGGGGTAATCATCCCGAAGAAAGAGATGTCAGCGATACATAAGGTGTAGAGGCTACCGGAGAATATGATGATCCCGGCAAGAATAAAGATCGCCGGAGCCTTCAGATCGATCTTATAATGTTCAGAGGCCAGTGCCAAAGCCATCAGTCCCAGCGTATTTAAAAAGTGATAGAGAACCGCTGTATTCCATGTTTCCAGCCGGGCGGGAGTTAAGATGTCTTTCATCATATGTGCGCCAAAGGCCCCGGTTGCTACGGCCACAGCCATGAACAGGCCTGCAATGCCAAGAATCTTTTTGTTATTCATGATGGTATCAATTTGAAGGATCCAGATGTTAATGGTTAAAACCAATCCGGTCAGAGTCTCAATTCGTAGTACCAAACACTATGTATAAATAGTAATCTAGACATACTCCGAATAACTCAAACCGATATAGAACCTGATTCCTGACCGAATCAGGTTTTTTGGTTTAATGTCCCTGCATGTCCATTTTCATGCCGGTGGCAGGGCGAACCGGAACTTGTGCACTTAAAGTACGACCTGATTTAAACGTGAGTTCCACAGCTACGGAATCTCCTTCGTTAATATCATTATCCGGTTGAATGAGCATGATATGAAGTCCGCCTTGTTTAAACATAACAGATGCATTGGCAGGTACAGGCACAAATTCCTGTTCTTCCATCACCATCAGCCCGTCTTTTTCATACGAAAGATGAATCTGTGTATTGTTGCTCACATTTGATGAAGCAGAAACGAGGGTATCTGCAATATCGGTGGTATTTTCGAGGCGGAAGTAGGCGGCACTCATCATACCTGCCTTTCCGGGGCGTGCCCATCCATCCTCAATACTAATGTCGGCAACTACCGGGGTTACCTCCATAGTTTCTTTTTTTTCGGAGGTGCAGGCAAATGCTGTAATGGTAACGAATAGTAAGAGCGTAATTTTTTTCATAATTATTTCAGTAGTCGGTTTAGATCTTGCACAATAAGTTTGGGAACAGAAGGCTGGCTTCCGCCGTATTCTATAATCACTTTACCTTCGGGGTTCATGACCATGATCTTATCGGAGTGATTGAGAAAATACAACTCAGTTCCATCCTGAGTGGTAGTGGATAAAGAAACCTGTGTACGTACTCTTACACTGTCCATAAAAGCATTGATGGTTTCCTCTTCACCGGTGAGGAAATTAAAGTTCTCATCCAGATGAAAGACGCTTTTGTATTTAGATAATGTTTCGGGGGTATCCCTTTTCGGATCAAAGGTCACCGCCAGAAACTGTACGTCCGGGTTATCCAGATCTTTCTGGATCTTGATAAGGTTTTGAGTGATGAGCGGGCAGATATCCGGGCAATTGGTGTAGATAAAACTCATAACCACATATTTGCCTTTATAATCGTCGGGGAAGGTTACTTCCACACTGTCCTGATCTACCAGTTCAAATGAGCGGTCGGTAAGGTCGTCGATGACTTCAGGGCTGCTATTGCAGGCTCCGATCGCAATAAATAATGTTAGTAATAGTAAAGGAAGATATTTCATTTAATAAATAATTTTAGAGAGTAAAAGTACGCGCTACTATATGAACTTTGTATGAAAACAGAATCAGTGTGCGTGGGCATGTTCAATTTCGTGGTGATGAGCCGAACAGGGCTCAGTTTCAAATTCCAGGGTTGAATGAGTGATATGAAAATCGTCATGTAAAGTCTTTTTGATCTGCTGTTTGATGGTTTCCATTTCAGTGAGATCATTTTTAAGTATAACTACGTGACATTCAAGCAGGATCTGTTTTTCATCAAGCCGCCAAACATGGATGTGATGCACTCCACACACCTTGTCTATAGACTGTATGTGTTTTTTAAGTTCAGAGATCTCAATTTCGCCGGGGGTGGATTCCATCAAAATGTCGATGGTTTCGCGAAGCATGTGGTACGAATGCCATAAAATGTAAAGTCCGATCCCAACGGTTAAAATGGTATCCACAATGTACCATTCATATTTAAGGATCAGCCAGCCTCCAATGATCACTCCTACCGAAGAAAGTCCGTCAGATAAAATATGAATGTAGGCGCTCTTCAGATTCAGGTTATCCTTCGATTCCTTAAACAAGAGTGCTGCAGTGATAAAATTTCCGAAAAGCCCGACGATAGCAACCCAGAACATGGTGAACCCGTCGATGGTCTGGGGTTCAAAGAATCGTTCTGCTCCTTCTTTGATAAGAAAAAGGGCGACGATCACCAAAGTGATGAGATTGATGAATGCGCCGATGATCTCAGCTCGTTTGTAACCAAAGGTTTTATCTTCATTTACTCCTTTCCGGGAGATCTTACGGGCAACCAGACTTATTACCAGCGAAAGTGTATCGTTCAGGTTATGAACAGCGTCTGATAAGAGGGCAAGACTGTTGGAAAGAATCCCTCCCACAAATTCAGCGATGGTGATCATCAGATTTAATCCGATGGATATCCAGAGTTTGCCGATGGAGGAATCGTCTATATTGTGATGATGATGGTGGTGGTGATTGTGATCGTGAGCCATGCTTAAAGGTATCATTATTCCCTGTCACAGGAAAACCTGACAGTACAAGGGTATTAAACGAAATACCAGATCCCGAAACTGATGATCATAGAGAGAAGGAGTAAATAATAAGCTTGTTTTACCGGTTTATCGGGCAGGTGTTTGTATACCGGTGTTTTTTCGAAAAAAGCTTCAATATCAGATCTTCGCTGAAGTTCATTTTCAGTGAGTGCCCGTTTATCCCGGGCAAGTAATTCAGCGTCTCCGTTCAGTTCTTCGATATTTTCGTTGAGGAAAGCCGCTATGGTAAGTTCATCGATACGGGCTAACCCGCTGGCGATCAGATAAGCCGGAATACCCACCATAAAAATGGCGATGGCAACAATGGTTTTGTCGTGAATGGTTAGCTCCAGGAAAATACCCAGAATCATGCTAATCATCCCCGCTAAACCCAAAATGCTGAGTAGCGCACTAAGTATCAGGCGCAATTTCCAGTTGTATAACCCTTCTTTTAGCAAGTAGCGATTTTTTTAATGAGACGGAATCAAGATGCAGATTGATGTCAAAAGTTTCAAAAAAATTTACTTCGTTTTATCGAGCATCAATTTCATAAACGATTCTGCCGCACTTTTCCCCAATTGCTGAATTTGAGCAGTGGTTAACTCATCATCCACTTCGAAAGTAAGGGCATCGCATCCAAAGGTTTTGAACATCCAGTTTTTAGAGATGGGGGAGCTTGTGTCAAATTCCTCAGAACGGAAATTCAGAGCTGGATTGTCGGCATCGACCAACGGGAACCACTGCTGGGTAAAATTATCCACTTTGGTAGGGACTTCCTTATTAATGGGGTAAAAGAGGTTTTCATCGGTGGAGTGGAAATCGAGCCCGTAAAGCACTTCAATATCAGGGTCGCTTGCAAGAGGAGTAAGTGCGTCTCTAACAGCCCGGGTTTCCGGTTGATTAAAATTCTTCCAGTCCCGGTTCAGGTCCACCCCCATGGCATTATGTCTCCAGTGCCCATGGATCACCCCATCCGGATTGAGCATTGGAAAAGCGTAGATCAGAAATTTCTTTCTGAAGGCAACAGCCAGATCATCATTAGCCAGCATACGTTCAAAGAACACCTGATAGGTATGATAGCCGGAAATCTCAGGCGGATGCTGCCGGCTTAACAATAGGATCGCTTTTTTGGGTTGGTCCGGTACCGTTTCATCTACGATCAATTCATACACCGGATTTCCATAATTGGAAGTTCCGGCTGTTTTTACGGTTACAAAATCCGGCAGATCGGTAGCAATATAATCTTCCAGATCAGAGAAACGGGTGCCGGGAAGATTCTGTGCAGAGATGGTCTTTTTAACCGGAGAAATAGTGATCGGAAAAGTAGCGCTTCCTGTGCTGCTGTCGTACTCAACATCAGACAGTGAGTAGGTGGTACCGTTCGCAGATATTTTGGGAATGTAACGGTGACGTCCATCTACATAAGTTAGTGTGAGGGAGATGGTTCTGGTTTTTTCTGACCATATCCTGAAAGCATACCACGTGCTGTTGTTGATGGGGGCATTTTCCGGTGCAATGGTTACTTCAAAAGCATCTTCCGATAGTTGTTGGAAGTTAGAAAGTCGTCCACCTTCCATACGATTGCTGACCCATACTTTGCTCTCGCCAATACCAATATCCCGATACATCTGTTCGGTAACCGGAGCGCCTTTGGTGTTGGTAACGCCGGGCGGATCATAGGAGAATCCTGTAAAATCTTTTGAAGATGAGCAGGAGAGTAATAATAATGGAACAACGAGAGCTATTTTTCTTTTAAACATATACAGGATATTATTTTAACAGGCACAATAGTAATGAAAGCAAAGAAAGATTGTAAGGCTTTTTCAAAGTTTGAAACTTCGGCTTATACTTGGCAGATACTATCGGGACACATTGAATAAAAGGTCAGAAAAATATATTACAAGACTGGTGATCGTGTTACTGTGCATGCTGCCTTTCGGGCGAATTAACGCTCAAGAGAATGTAACAGAAACGGAGAACCGCATATGGAGCGTAAAGATCGAGGGTAACAGATCTTTCGAGGGGCTGGTGATCAAAAATAATATTGCCAACGAAGGGCCTTCCTTTTGGCAAAAGATCAACATTTTTAAAAAGACCGGAACTTCCATTGATAAAACAGAGATTCGAAAAGATGTAATTCGTATCGAGCGGTTCTATCAGCGCCGGGGGTATGTGGATGTGCAGGTAAGTTACGAATTGAGGGCGAGGCGAAAAGAGTGGAAGAAAGATCTGGTATTTATTGTGAAGGAAAACACTCCTGTCCGTATTGCAAAAGTGACCCTTCAAACCAATGCAAGTGAGGCAGACAGCGCTGCTATATTTGGTGGGAATAAATTTAAAAGAGAGCTGAACAGAATTCCTTACCGGGAAGGAGAAGTTTATCAGCCGATAGAAGAAGCTGAGGTGTTGGGACGTCTCATCCGGGTGATCAAGAACAAGGGCTATGCGTATGCTGATCTGCAAATTGATGCCAGAGTGGATACATCCGACCGAAAAGCAGTAATTGAGTTTATCGCAGATCCGGGACCACAAACAAGGTTCGATTCCATCATTGTTGACGGGGAAAGTACCATTGATAAGGAGGTAGTAAAACGCGAGACAGGGATTAAGAAAGGTGAATTATACTCCGAGCAGGCTATGCGGCAAGCTCAGCGTGAAGTATTCAAACATCATCTCTTTCGGCTGGCTTTAGTTTCCATCCCGGATCAACCTAAAGACAGTACCCTTGAAATTGCTTTGAGGGTAAAAGAATTGCCACTTCGCTCCCTTCAGCTTAAACTGGGAATTGGTGATTTCGACCGGCTGGAGGAACCTATTGCCTGGAATAATTCCTGGAAATTATTTCGTGGTCAGGGAACCTGGGTCTATCGTAATGTGCGGGGAAAAGGAGAACGGTTCAGTGTAACCGGTAAATATTCATTTTTTGAACAGAATCTAAGTGCCGACTATCTGTTCCCTTATGTATATAATACCAAAAGCAGTATTTCAATAAACCCCTACTACCAACGCAGAGACGAACGGGCGTATAATATTGAGACGGGCGGGATCCAAAGCACCTATGGATATGAATACAATGAATTCACTACGGGGACCTTTTCCTATCAGTTCTCGTTAAACAATGAGACTGAGTTAAGAGGAAGTACTACCATCCCCGACAGCCTGTTATCGTACGATAAGTCATCATTCGCTTTTAACCTCTATTACGCGAGAGGTGTTAGAAGAGGAAATAACGGCATTATCATTCAGCCCTATCTGGAGTTGTCGGGTTTATTTGGTGAAGCCTCTTTCAGCTTTCAGAAAGTATCGCTGGATGTGAGAAAGTATTTTGAGCTTAATTCTAAGCTTACTCTGGCTACCCGGATTCGTGGGGGAGCGATCTATTATTCCAAGCAGGACTCATTGCCTTCCGATATCCGGTTCTATTCCGGTGGTACTAATACCGTTCGTGGCTGGGGCCGGCAGCAATTGGGGCCAAAACGGCTGGTTGTGGAAACGGATACTTCAGGTGCAGGTCAGGTTAATACGTATAGTTATGTGCCGGAAGGTGGGAATGCAGTGCTGAATTTTAATGTGGAATTACGGCAGCAGCTCGATTCTTTTATAAAAGGGTTTGGAGTTGCGGCTTTTCTGGATGGAGGACAGGTTTGGAGGCGGATGTCGGATATTAATTCCGGGGATATTCAGTTCGGGGTTGGCGGTGGTTTACGATACCGGTCCCCCATCGGTCCGATCAGAGTGGATGTGGGCTATAAGGTAAATCCCACCAACGAAGACCTGAATATCGTAAAAGGTGTTGATCGCGGAAATATCTGGGACCGTTGGGGGATTCACTTCAGTATCGGGCAGGCATTTTAATATGAGTGAATCAGCAAATACATATAGAATACCTAAGTTTTTGAAAGTGATCCTTATCACGCTGGGGGTTATTACGTTTTTATTGATCGGAGCGCGCCTGATGCTGAAAACCGGATTCGCCCATAATTTGGTGAAAGATCAGATCGTGAAAATTGCTCAGAACTCGGTAAATGGCTCTCTCGATATCGGGAAGATATCCGGTGATCTGTGGAACGAAGTGCTGGTGACCGATATAGACCTGATATCAGAAGATCAGCAGATCGTGACTTTGGATACCCTGTATGCCCGGTATGACATATTGAGCTTTTTGTCAGGACCGTATACGGTTAACGAATTAAAGCTGAGTAACAGCCAATGGAATATTGTACAGGAAGATAGCTCCTATAATATTCTTGAAGTGATGAACTTAGAGGACGACGGCGAATCCGGTTCGGTCTATTTTGTGCTGGAAAGCATCCGTCTTAACAACATGAATGCTTCGTTCAGGTCGGCGCAATTACTTCCCGACAGTGTGTTAAAAGTTCAGGGTCTGCAGGCCGAAGCCTCCTTTTCTTTGACAGAGCAGATGGAAGCGGGATTGAAGAGTCTAAGCTTTGAGCTTGTTGAAGGTCGATTACCCAGACCGATCGCTGTGAATACTTCGGCCAGCTATGCCGACAGCACATTTACTTTGAATGAGCTGTTGATCGAAACCGGCCGGTCGTTACTGAAAGCGAATGCCAGCGTTGCTCTGAATGATCCTTTGGTTGAAGCAAACCTTCAGACAAAGCCGTTCTCATTAGCGGATATCGATCCATATTTAGAATATGGGTTGCCTAAGGATGAGATCCGGTCTGAGATAAGTGTGAACGGAGCAATGGATGCGCTGGAGCTATCTTTGACACTCAAAGGGAAAGGTTTTGGGGATCTTTCGCTCCATACAAAGGCAAATGTGAAAGACACTCTGATCCTGAATTCGCTGAGCCTGGAAGCAGAATATCTGGATATGGCTTATTTCACAAACGATTCACTCCGGGCAAAAACCGGAGCTGTTTCTGCAGAATTTGATGGTGATCTTTCGCAGGACATTGCCGGTTCAAAAGGCGAATGGAAATTCAGAGTTACCAATTTGCAATACGAAGAGTACAGAGCTCAAGCCATTGAAGGAAATGGCTTATTAGGTGACGATGAATTTAAAGGGAAGCTTTCACTAATCAGTGAATTTGGAGAGGAGGCTGTTGTTAATGCCCGGATTGCTGAGGTTAGTAAAGAAGTTCCGGAATGGAATATTGAATCGAAAATAAATGGGTTAGACCTGGCAAACTGGACAGAAGGGAGCGAGCTAAATTCCAACATAACTCTATTGGTTATTGCGCAAGGATCCGGTTTTGCATTGCCCGATTCCGGTTTAACATACTCCGTATCCAATCGGTCGACACCAAATAGTAACTACGAATCGTTCAGGATCGGTGGAGAACAGGTAGATGTAATTGATATCAATGGTCAGTTTGGCTCACTTAAAACCACTCTGTTTGGTCGGTTCAAGTCAGAAGGGAATGAGTTAACGGCCGATCTGCTCATCTCGGATATTATGAGCGAGATGCCGGGTTATGGCTACGAATTTGAAACAGAAGATTTTGACCTGAGCAGGCTTGATGGGTTTGAATCATTCCCGACTTCCATTAACGCACTCCTAAAAGGTAAAGGCAAAGGCAGCGAAATGGCTACGGCAGAAGCTGAGAGTCGTTTAATGGTGAAGAACAGTTCCGTAAATGGCGCTTATATTAAAGAAGTAACCACTGAGGCGGCATTAAGTGATGGTATTCTCAGGTTTAACAAGGGAGTTTTTAATAGTGATCTGCTAGATGGCAGTTTCAACGGGCGAAAAAATATTACCAATTTCAGTGACCCCACCAATCGTTTTAACCTGGACATGACGGTTAAGCAACTTCAGCCTCTGGCACCATTGTTCGATCTGAATATCTTGCAGGTAACCGGAGAGATTCAGGGCGAGATCCTGCAGGATTCATCCGGTGTGTTGGCCAGTAACTTTTCGTTAGATCTGAACGACATACAGGTTGACAGCCTGTTCATTGCCCCGGGTATTAACGGGGAAGCACAGGGGAGCATTCGTGATATCAGAGAGTTTGATATGAATCTGGATATCAGTAAACCGGTAATTTCCGGATTGGTATTTGAGGACATAGCTCTGGATTCGAAGGGTAAAGTGTACGATGACTCGCTTACTTCCAATTTTCATCTGGAAGTGATTGGCAGCGATCGGGGCAGACTCATACAGCGTGGCGATCTGCGTATTGAGAAACCAACAGAAGAGATCAACATTGATTTCAATACCTTCGATTTCATCACAAATTCGGCCGAACTCACCCTGCAACAGCCGTTTATGGTGAATATAGAACCGGGGATCATCAGAACGGATACCTTGTATTTATTGTCAACAAACGGAGCCTTTTTACAAATGGCTGTTCCCTATGCAGATTCTTCGAAGCAATCGGCATGGATCAACGGACGGGATTTTGACTTTGGTTTGATTCAGGAAGTGATATTCGGTGAACGCTATTTTGATGGGGTCCTTTCCGGGGATATTGCCTTCGATAATGTTGAAAGGGAAACGCAGGGAGAAGCCGACATCAAAGTTGAGAATATTGTGTATGATGGCGTTTCTGCAGATAGCCTGATCCTGAATTTTAATATCGCAGATCGCAGGTTAGAGGCCGATGGTGTTATGTTCTGGGAAGAGAAAGAACAAATGTCGATGAATCTGAATGTTCCATTTGTGTTGTACGAAGATGAGATCACGGATGAGTATCTCAAACAAAAAGTAAACGGATATCTGAATATCAGACCCAATGAGTTCAGCACGTTCAAGCCCTTATTTCAGGATGATCAGTTCACCAATACAGAAGGCATCCTTAGTTTTAATGGCAAATTAAGCGGAACAGCAGAAAATCCGGTCATTGATGCATCCTTTATTTTCGATGAGCCCACCTTATCCGGTATCAAACTGGATGAGATAAATGCCGGCTTTAGTTATGATAATGCCGCCCGGGTGATGAAAGTGAATTCAGATATCATTACAAAATCGGTTAAAGCGGCCACCGTTAGTGTCACCTACCCCATCAGTTACGATTTCAGAACTATGCAGTTCATATTTCCGGGCGAAGAGGATCAGATCAAAGCGGATATAAAGACCGAAGATCTTAATCTTGCTGTTTTTGATGACTTCCTTGATGAAAATTATCTGAATAACCTGAAAGGATCGCTGAATGCGGACATCACGATTGAAGGGAACCCCGGGAATTTACAGCCCGACGGATTTATCAACTTGCATTCCGGATCAGTGGAAGTTCCGCCCGCAGGGATAACATTGTCGAGGATCAATGCAGATATTGTACTGGAAGGAAATGAGATAAAAGTGAATAAGTTATCCACCTTTAGCGGGAAAGGGGAATTCAAATTATCAGGTACCGTTGGTCTGAATGGGTTTTTACCGGGTGCGGTAGATATGAAAGCGACAGCAAATCAGTTCAAGCTGGCCAATACCAACGATTATAACATGGTCATTGATTTGAATACCCGACTTACCGGACCGGCTACCACTCCGAAGGCATCCGGTTCTGTTACCGTGAAAAACGGGTTTGTGTACCTGCAGAACTTCGGTGATAAAACGGTGGAAGATGTACAGCTGGAAGGAGAGGAAGAAGCCTCATTCAGCGCGTATGATTCTCTAAGTATGGATATGCAGATCAACATTGAAAGAAACTTCTATGTTCGTAATCGAACCTATCTGGATATGGAACTTGAGTTGAATGGTAGCCTTGATGCGCAGAAACAGACCAATGGTGAGTTGGAATTATTCGGTTCTCTGGAAGGGTTGGGCGGATATGTTCAGCCATTGGGAAAACGGTTCGAGATGCAGGAATCGGGTTTTACGTTCAGTGGTCCGGTAGATGAACCCGAGATCTACGTTAAAAGTATGTACACACCACCGACCCGACAGAAAGGAGAGGCTATTCAGCTTTTCTATATCATTGAAGGCACTGCAAACGACCCGAAATTCAGTTTCGACAGTAACCCGACGATGGAACAATCAGACATCATCTGTTATACCTTGTTTGGTAAGCCTTGTTATTCGCTGGATTCGTGGCAAAGCGTATTTGCCGGAGAAAACACTACATCTGCTGCCGATGTACTAACCGATGTACTGCTTGATGAAGTGGAAGCTCTCGCAACACGTGAACTTGGGGTGGATGTGGTACAGATCGATAATACCGGTTCAGGAACTAATTCCGGTACGTCTATAAAAACCGGATGGTACCTCAATGAACGAACTTTCTTCGCTATTGTGAATGAGATCACCAGTTCTACTCCGAAAACACTGTTCATTCTGGAATATATCCTGAATGAAAATATTGACCTTATCCTAACACAGGGCGATGACAGCCGTCAGGGAATAGATATTCGCTTCCAATACGATTATTGATCTGTTTACCGCTGAGTATCAGTATCCGTTTGTGATTTCTTTTGTTTCTTACATCTCCGGGAGGAGGCTTTTTAATTAGTGATCAGCTCATTGAACATCACTTCCACATTATTGGAAAGCTTCAGGAACCAATCGGGATTATTGAACGCCTCGAAACCGGGAAGTACTTCCTTGTTCATCAATTCTTCTTTCGATTTACCGGCCTGCAATCCCTTTTGGGTATACGTGATAAGAGCTTCCAGGTAATTCCGCATCACTTTGATGTCTTCCACAGTACCGGTCACCTCAAATTTCGGGTTAGCATGACCAAAAATAAATAAAGTGTCTGATGGGAGAGTTTTCAGGGTTTCATCCAAAACGGAAACCCAATTTCTGACTGAAGCACCTGCTCCCGGATCGATATAGGGGTAGGCACGATTGAAGATGAGGTCGCCCATATGAGCCACATTGGCTTTTTCAAAATAGACCACCGCATCTCCACCGGTATGAGCAGGCCCGTAGTGATTGGCGTGAATGATCTCATCGCCCACTTCCTGTTTCCACGATGTTTCAAAGGTGATGTCAGCAACAACCGGAGTTTCACCTTCATCTGCACTCTGTTGCTGGTAAACGGGCACATTTTTATGGGCCACGATATGTTCCGTGATCTCTTTAAAGGTTCCGTTCCCACCGGTGTGATCGCCGTGGTGATGAGTGTTGATCAGCAGGTCCATGGAATGGGAGGTTTTTTCCTGTAATCCGGCGATGCAATGGGCAGCCGAATCCGGAAACTGAGAATCTACAGCTACCAATGCCTGATCTGAGGCCAGCCAGCCGATGGTTCCGCCTCGTTCCGTGAAGAACCCGACATTTCGGCGAAGGGTGGTAAAGGCATCTCTTCGTGAAGCAGAAAGACCTGATAACGGCAGCATAACTCCGGCGCCGACAATTAAGGTGTTGCGTAGAAAATCTCGTCGTTTCATACGTATTGGTTTTTGTTCCGGATTATTCGAGGGACCCCAGATACCGACCTTTCTTAAAGTTAATGGCCAGGATCAGATTCATAACAAACGCAGCAAGTACTGAGTAGGCGATCGACCAAAGATCGACCACGAAAAAAGCACATACGATAATAATACTGTCAGCAACCATCTGAAAGCGACCCGCGTTCACATCATGATATTTCTGAAGGTAGAGTGACAGTATATTTAATCCGCCCAGACTCGCCTTGTGCCGAAAAAGCATTAGCAATCCGGTCCCGATCATGATGCCACCCAAAATAGCCCCGAACAGTTTGTTCACCTCACCAAACTCGAACACCGTGGGGATGAAATCAGACAGAAAGGAGACCAGAAATACCGAGACGAAAGTCTTTATGGTGAAAACCCAACCTAAACGCCAGATAGCCAATGCATAAAACGGCAAATTGATCACAAAAAAGACCTCACCGAATGAATAGGGGGAAATATAGGAAGTGAGGAATCCGATCCCGGCTGTTCCGCCGGTTAAAAAACTGAGGTGGGTAAACATGGCCACCCCGAATGCAACCAGCAATGAACCAAAGGTGATTGCCTGAAAATCTTCAAACGGAGAGTGTTTCTTAAGTGCAGGGTCGATCTGAATGGATTCTGTTTTTGTTGCTTCCTGCTCTTTCATTACACTCCGTAATCATCTCTGATGAGCAGCAATATGGCCGAATGCGGCACGATCAGATATTTCTCATTTTCAAATTCAATTTCGTGGGCACTGCTTTTCAGAAAGATGGCCAGATCTCCTTCTTCAGCCTGAAGTGCCAGGTATCGTGTTTCCTGATTAGGTTTCCAGGGTTCATCAGCTTCGCCACCGGGAATGGGGTAGCCCGGGCCGGTCTTTAACACATAACCGCTTTGGATCTCTTCCTTCTCCTTCACGGAAGCGGGCAGAACCAGACCGCTTCGGGTATGTGTTTCCATATCGCGGGGTTTGATCAGCACCCGGTCGCCTACAACCACAAATTTTTCGTTCGAATTTAGATATTCCTGAATCATACCAACCTTAATTTTTCCAGACGTGCAAAGATAGCAATTCCAACATTCAAAAAAGGGGTGATTCTGGAACGGTTGAACCGGTAATGAACTAAGGTGACGGAGCAAATTGGTGTTCCGTCCATGTTTATCGAGCTGAATGATATTATAAGAAACCGAACCTTTTCTGTATGTTTGCGTTAATTACTCAGGAAGGAATACAAACGTTGATCAGGAAGGGAAAAGATGCATAACAAATTATGTGTGATCACCGGGGCGAACTCGGGGATCGGATTTGAAACGGCAAAAGAACTGGCAAAACAAGGTGCTTTCATCGTCATGGTATGTCGAAATGAGGATAAAGCAGAAGCGGCGAGGGATGAGATCATTGCAGAAATACCGGGCAGCGGCCTGGATATTGTACTTTGTGATTTTTCTTCGCAGGATGACATTCGTAAAGCGGCTAAGACCATCGGTGATCGTTATGAAAAGATTGATATCCTGATCAATAATCATGGATTCGTGGCCAAGACCTACAACGAAACCGTTGAAGGACTGGAAGAGACCTTCGGGGTAAATCACATCGGATATTTTCTATTCACCAATCTGCTGCTTCTCAAAGTGAAAGCCGCCGGGAATGCCCGTATCATCAATGTGGCATCAGAAGCTCATCGTAATGGCGAGTTCGACCCGGATAATCTGCAACTGAAACGCGGATATTCCACCTGGAAAGCATATGCCAATTCTAAGTTGTTCAACATTTTATTTACCAATGAACTGGCTATTCGGCTGGAAGGCTCCGGTGTTACTGCAAATAGCCTGCACCCGGGGGTGATCAACTCTAATTTCGGAAGTAATTCCACTATCTGGGTGCGCATATTCTGGAAGATCGCGGGACCATTTATGAAGTCTAACCGGGATGGTGCTGAGACTACCATCTATCTGGCAACTTCAGACAAGGTGGAAGGGGTGAATGGTGCGTACTTCAAAAACTCGAAAGTAGCTACTCCTACCAAAACGGCGAGGGATGAAGCCGCAGCATCCAGATTATGGGCAATCAGTGAGGAGCTTTGCGGATTGACTTAGAGTTCGTCTTTAACCGGACGAGTAAGTAATTCCTTGGCTTTACGAACCGTACTCCTTCGTTTCCATCGTTGTTGAGTTACCCGTTCACAATGTTGCAGGTCATTGAAGTAATCATCAGTCAACGCCTGATTTATATCCCGGTCGATCATTACAAGGTTGATCTCATCATCTTTCAGCATAGAACGGTGATTAAAATTGGCAGACCCTACGCAAGAAACCTCATTATCCACCAGCAGGATCTTGGCGTGCATCATGGTTCTGGTATAATAATGTACTTGCACTCCATTTCTGATTAAAGGTTCAAAAACATCTTCTGCGGCCACTTTTGAGATACGCTTATCGATATGACCACCGGGGACAATAAGCCGGACATCCAATCCTTCGTTCGACTTCTGGATCAATTCATTCAATAACACATCATCCGGATTAAAATAGGCCGTACAAATGTAAATGCGTTCTTTGGCCATGCGTAACAGCGATTGGTACAACAGAACAATATCACTCCATCTAACCGAAGATGATGTACGCACAGTCTGGATGGAAACGGAACCTTGTTGTCCCTGTTCCTTGGCTGAAAATAATTCCGGCAAAAGTTCGTCGTTCGCTTCGATCCAGTTCTCAATAAAAGCCGATTTTATCCCCCATACAGCCGGGCCTTTGATCTTGAAATGTGTTTCCCGCCACTCGTGTTCATTGCGGGCATCGCCTTCCCATTCTTCGGCAATACCTACTCCACCTGTAAAGGCAACTTCGTCGTCACAGATTAGGATCTTACGATGAGTACGATTATCTGATTTCCATATTTTCCAGCGCATGAGCGGGCGGAAAGTGATCACTTCAACCCCGGCATCTTTCATATGCTGTATAAGTTCCTTTCTCATCGGGCGTGAACCGTAACCATCTAGTAAAACCCGTACTTTTACCCCTTCCTGTGCTTTTTTTGCAAGTTTTTGGGCAAATGTCTCGGCAATTTTACCCTGCCAGTATACAAATGTAAGAAAGTCCACATTGTCCTGTGCCTGCTCAATAGCTTCGAGCATAGCCGGGAAAATGCGGACTCCGTTCCGTAAAATTTCAACCTTATTTCCCTCGGTAAAAGGGATGCCAATGGATTGTTCCAGCAGCTGTTTTGGATTCACGTAATGCGCAATTTATACCTTCGGTTTCCGGCCCATGATCAATGAACCGATGAAGAGTACAAGAAAGACCACAAAAAGAACTTTTGCAATACCTACAGCAGCACCGGCAAGGCCTCCGAAACCAAGTATGGCAGCAACCAGTGCAATTATAAAAAACGTAATACTCCAGCGTAACATACTACCTCCGGTTATTTCATTCGTGTTACAATTACCCCGGCCACCATTACCACAGCCGAAATAATGATCGGTACGTAATTACCGGTGCTAACGGCCACATCTGCCCCGAAAGCTTCAAATGATTCAGAGTTTTGTATGTATTGATATCCGAAATAAATGATACCCAATAAACCGCCTCCGGCCAGGATACCTCCAATTGTCTTTTTCATAACTTTAAATTTAATTGATATTTACCCTTTTAAGTTTGAAGCAGAGGTATTTGTTTCGTGTTTTAATAAAAGAGCCGGAACTGCTATTGAAAGCTATCTGAGATAGTTTTTTTATGAATAATGAAAAGGTACATCTCATTGTATTTGGGAGGCCGGACCTCTAAGTTATCGTTACAAGATTTTGATCATGAGCGAGAACCACACACTAAATAACACCGGAATACAGCGATTGTATCGTACTGCTTTTATTCTGAGTATGATCACTATCGTGTATAATTTGGTTGAAGGGGTAGTTTCAACCGGTTACGGGGCTTCGGATGAAACATTGGCTTTATTCGGGTTTGGGGTAGACAGTTTTGTGGAGGTGATTTCCGGAATAGGGATCGCGCATATGATCGTCCGGATGAGAAAAAGTGAGTATACGGGTATTGATCAGTTTGAGATCACCGCATTAAAGATCACCGGTACCGTTTTTTATTTGTTAGTACTTGGCATTATTGCCGGGGCTGTTCTTTCTATAAGTGCGGCATCAAAACCCGAGACAACACTTGTTGGGATCATTGTTTCGCTGATCTCCATAACCACCATGTATTTTTTGTATAAAGCAAAACTCAGAGTGGGGATAAACCTTGATTCAGCTCCCATCATTTCTGATGCAAATTGTACAAAGACCTGCTTTTATCTTTCATTTATCCTGCTGGGGTCGAGTCTTATCTACGAACTGGCAAAAGTGCCCTATATCGATGCTCTGGGCTCTCTTGGAATTGCATGGTACGCATTTAAAGAAGGCAGAGAAGCATTTGAAAAGGCAAGGAATAAAACAATGACATGCAGCGACGGGTGCCGCCATTAAGACTGTGGTTATTTTGCAGATTCGCTGTTCATGATGAGTGAGATGAGAAACAGAGCTACAAAAATAAAGAAGAAGATCCTTCCCATATCAGCCATAGCTCCGGCAAGGTTTCCGAAACCGATAATGGCGGAAATGATGATAAAAATGATAAATATTAAGCTCCAACGTAGCATAGGATCAACTCTGTAAACTTCGTTTTCATTCTTTAAAAACGCAAATTCTATACTACTTTAAGTAAGCTTTGCCGGGCAGGTTTCAGCTTTTAATGTTTTTGATCGCAGAATTTATTCTCCCGGTTGAAAAAAGTAGAAAAAAGGATTGTCGAATCGACACAATAACAGCGTTTACACTTTTTATTTCCGTGGTTTATTCATTTATTTGCCTTTCGATTATGAAACCGCTTTTTCTATAACCTAACCAATTGCAAATGAATAAGATTAAGACACAGCTGAGTGTGATGATGTTCCTTCAGTTTTTTATCTGGGGAGCTTTTTTCGTAACCATGGGCGCCTACCTGTTAAATGTATTTGATGGCGAAGAAGGGTTAAATTCCATAATTGGTTCAGCCTATGCTACTCATAACTGGGCCGGATTACTAGCTCCTGTATTTGTGGGTTTGATCGCCGACCGGTTCTTCAATGCAGAGAAAGTGAATGCAATTTCTCATCTTATCGGGGCGGTATTGTTATGGTATGCCTCTACGATCACTGATCCTTCCTTATTCATATGGGTAATGCTGGCCTACTTTATGTTGTATATGCCAACACTTGCGCTGGTGAATGCGATCTCATTTGCAAATATTGATGATCCGGACAAAGAATTTCCTAAGATCCGTGTTTGGGGAACCATCGGCTGGATCCTGGCTGGATTCCTGGTAGCACAGTCTGTGGTTGGCTTATTCAATATTCCATTACTTGGCTGGATCACCGGCGTTGAAAGTAATATTCAGTCTACAAATATTCCTCTGCGGTTAAGTGCGGTTATCTCTGTGATCTATGGATTATTCAGTTTTACGCTGCCGGCAACACCTCCATCAGCGAAAGGAGAGAAATTCAACATAAAAGAAGCTCTTGGGCTTGATGCCTTGAAATTGCTGACGAATAAGAATTTCGCCATCTTTTCTCTTAGTAGTTTCGCGATCAGTATCCCGCTGGCTTTCTATTATGCGCGAACCAACGATTTTATTGCAGCAGTTGCTTTCGGTGAGCAATCCCCTGCTTTTATGGCCATTGGTCAAATGAGTGAAGTATTGTTTATGCTTGCCATCCCGTTTTTCCTGAAGCGTATTGGCGTAAAATGGATGTTGTTGGTTGGCATGCTGGCCTGGACCACCCGTTATCTTTTGTTTGGATTATTCCCAAGTACTACGGCATTGGTAATTCTGGGAGTAGCCCTTCACGGTGTATGCTACGATTTCTTCTTTGTTACCGGGCAGCTGTATGTAGATAAAAAAGCACCCAAACATTTACGGGCCAGTGCCCAGGGTTTCTTTAATCTGCTCACTTATGGTGCCGGTATGTTGATCGGTAACTATGTATTGGGTTGGTGGGGCGATAAGATCCAGCTCGATGGATCTACTACCGAAGGCTGGCTGGATGGTGCTCAGTCATTCTGGGTAATGCCGGGAATAGTTGCTCTGGTAATTGCTGTATTCTTCTTTGCCTTCTTCTGGGATAAATCTGACGCTGTTGAAGAAGCTGAAGCTGCAGCATAAACGATATGTTTAATCATAATGAAATTGTGTATGAGTTTGAGTGATCGCAAATTACGGATGGGAATGATCGGCGGTGGTGTCGGTGCCTTTATAGGTGCGGTGCACCGATTGGCGGCTAATCTGGATGGTCAGATAGAACTGGTTTGCGGGGCTTTCAGCAGCGATCCTGAGAAGTCAAAGAAAACAGGGAAGGAACTCTATCTGGCATCATCGAGAGTGTACGGCTCATTTAAGGAGATGATCGAGACAGAAGCAGAATTGCCCGAAGGTGAAAGAATGGATTTTGTCTCCATCGTAACCCCAAATCACGTTCATGCCGAACCGGCAATTATGGCTTTGGAACATGGATTTCCGGTGATCATAGACAAACCTCTTTGCTTTGATATGGATGAAGCAAAAGCGATACAGGCAAAGGTGAAAGAGACCGGAGTACCACTGGCGTTAACTCATACCTATACCGGATATCCGATGATCAAGGAAGCCCGTCAACAGATCCGATCCGGGAAGTTCGGCAAGATTAGAAAGATACTTGTAGAGTATCCTCAAGGCTGGCTGGCCGAAAAAGTTGAAGATACCGAGAATAAACAAGCAAGCTGGAGAACCGATCCCAAGCGATCAGGAAAAAGTGGTGCGTATGGCGATATTGGTACGCATGCAGCTAATATGGCGGAGTATGTATCCGGCTTAGAGGTGGTTAAAGTTCTGTCTCAGTTAAAGAATGTGGTACCCGGCAGACTGCTTGATGATGACGCCAGTGCATTTCTGGAATTTGAGGGAGGTGTTCCCGGAGTGTTAACGGTCTCACAGGTTGCCGCCGGTGAGGAAAATGCGATCAAAGTTCGTGTTTATGGCGAAACCGGTGGAATTATGTGGAGTCAACGCGATCCTAATACATTGAATTTGATGTGGAATGATAAACCGGATGAAGTCTGGAGAACGGGTACCGCATATGTTTCGGAAGCAGCGCAGGCTAATTCCAGAACTCCGGCCGGGCACCCCGAAGGGTATCTGGAAGCTTTTGCAAATATATATCGCAATTTCGCAATGCATCTGCGGGCAATTGATTCTGGTGAGGAGCACGATGTGGATATCTATGATTACCCGAATGTAGATGAAGGTGTGCATGGCATGGCTTTGGTAGACGCTGTGGTTAGGTCTACCGAAGAAGGTAATGTCTGGACAGAGGTATAAATTTCGAAATGAGTCATTAATATTTTCCTGAAAACGGAGCTAACTTTAAAAAGAGATCAAATCAGAGATTATGAAAACAATTAAAGGACCGGCTATATTTTTTGCCCAGTTTGTGGATGAAAAGGAACCTTTCAACTCATTAGATGGGATGTGCAAATGGGCGGCAGACCTTGGATACAAAGGGGTTCAGATTCCAACCAATGTGGATTTTATGATCGATCTGGATCTGGCTGCAGAGAGTCAGGATTATTGTGATGAACTAACCGGAAAGGTTAACTCGTACGGATTAGAGATCACGGAATTATCAACGCACATTCAGGGACAATTAGTGGCGGTTCATCCGGCTCATGACATCATGTTTGATGTATTTGCTCCCGATGCCATCAAAGGAAATTACCAGGCACGTACAGAATGGGCAACAGATCAGGTTAAGAAAGCCGCTATTGCGAGTCGGCGACTGGGCTTGAAAGCTCACGCCACATTTTCAGGTTCTTTGCTTTGGCCTATGGTACATCCGTGGCCTCAACAACCCAAGGGCTTGATCGATCAGGGATTTGAAGAACTGGCAAAACGCTGGAAACCAATTCTGGATGTTTTTGCGGATAACGGAGTGGCTTGTTGCTATGAAGTACACCCGGTAGAAGATATACATGATGGGGTCACGTTCGAGCGGTTTCTGGAAGCAACCGGAAATCACGAAGCCGTAAATATTTTGTATGATCCTTCTCATTTTGTGCTTCAGCAACTGGATTATATTGAGTACATCGATCACTATCATGAATTTATCAAAGCGTTTCATGTAAAGGATTCCGAATTCAATCCAACCGGAAAAAAAGGAACCTTCGGTGGCTATGCCGACTGGAGAGACCGGGCCGGGAGATATCGTTCGCCGGGTGATGGTCAGGTAGATTTCAAACGCATATTCACAAAGTTAACTGAATATGGTTATGATGGATGGGCGGTATTGGAATGGGAGTGCTGCGTAAAATCTCCGGAGCAAGGTGCCCGTGAAGGAGCTCCATTCATCACAGATCATATTATTGAAGCAACCGAAAAAGCTTTTGATGATTTTGCCGGTGGCGATGCGGATGGATCCCTGAACAGAAAGATACTCGGGCTCGATCAGTAATTGATCATCGTTCTGAAGCCTATCACAAAAGCGTTGTCCAGTCCGGGATACTGTCCGGGGTGCACGATATACTGACTGTCTAGCTGAAGCGCCAGCCAATCAGTTAATTGCGATAAGTAAGTGAATTCGTAGGTGCATTCATTGTAAGAATAATGAATGCCTGCAAGCGATTGTTGTTTTACATACTCACTGCTATTTATGGGGTGGGTTACTGATATTCCGGCCAAATCAGAATCTCTGCCGGGAATCAGGCCATTGTAAGTAAGGCCGGCCGTAGTAAAGTATTGAAATCGATTGATGAACTTGTTGGTAATTCCTGTTCTTAAAAATCCGGACAGCATTTTGACGGATGCCGCGGATTGATTTTCCAGCAGGATCCCTTCTATGGTAGAATATAATCCATGGTCTGAATAAAGATCACCGGACCACCCAATGCGTTTATTGGAATATTTCCAGCCACCGATTACGACCCGGAACGGGCTGTCTTCAACAAAACCTCTGTTCAATAACTCTTCATTCTCCGAATTACTGTTATGAAGAACAAATTCAGCCGTTACTAATACTCCGGATCTTGAATCAGGGAGCAAAGTTTCGGCAACAGTTTGGCTGGCAGATACTGGAAGCGTATCAAATATGCCTAGTTTTAAGGTTGAGTTTGAACTTGTAATGACTTTTAAACGGGCAGCAAAAGAAGTGTTTGGGAATATTGAAGGCCCGTAGTTTCCTGTTGAAGAGAAATCGGGCCCTATCCCAAAGGAACTGTTGATGAATAACTGACCTTCTTTGATCACGTCGAACTCAGAATTCAGATCGTAGATCCCTGCAAGCAACGAGCTTTTATGAGATGGAAAGATACGATTGAACCAAACCTCATAGATCTGCCATTGGGTATCCGTCTCAATATTTGAAACTCCCTGAATGTCACCGGTCAGATCAGAAATTCCGGAACCGTTATTTCCCAATATCCGGAGGTAATAACTGATATCATGAGATGGGATATCAATCTCCATGTCTAAATTATCCAGAAAACGCACCCCTTGTGAGGCGCCACCTGATATATTTCCTAACAGGTCACTGGTATATGATACAGCAACAGAGGTTTGTTGAACGTGTGGATGTATCTGCGCGTAGCTTAAAACTGGTACAGTTAGCAGAAAACCTGCTACTAGTACTCTTGCATATATATTTTTCATCTTGACTCTCTCTTGACCAACCCACGTCACTGAATATTATCGGCAAAACGAATTTTTCGTTAAGGGTTTTTTTGAACTTTTTTTAAAAATATGCAGAAAGCCAATAAGTTTTTTAAGTGTAATAATAACAACGATAAGATTTATCTATGACTATTAATTTGGTATTGGTCGGTAAAAAGGGGACCTTAGTGACGCAATGTAAAGGTCAGGATCGGTATCTTTTTTAGTATAGTATCAGTTTTCCCTTCTTTTTTTGTAACAGTAATTTTTCGCCTCACAGCCGATAAGAAAACCAATCGCCAAACAGTGATTTTGACTGTACCTGTGAGTCTAATACATATTTTTTATATAATGGAATACGGTAAAGTAAAATGGTTCGATGGACAAAAAGGTTTTGGATTCATCGCCCCGGATAATGGTAATAAAGACGTTTTTGTTCACCGAAATAATATTGAGAATCTTGGATTTAACGAGAGTATCAAGGATGGAGAAGAAGTAGAGTTTTCTATTGAAGAAACATCCAAAGGCCTTAGCGCCGTAGATGTGTACATCCTCGAATAATCTCGATTATGTTTTATGAAAAGCCCTGAATGAATAGTTCAGGGCTTTTTTTTGGTCAAAATAATTTTCATTACGGTACTAAAAAGCTATACCCGGCACCCCTTTGATCGTGATTCCGTAATATGAATCGAAGTTAAAACTATAGTTCGACCATAAACCGAAGCTAAATTTTCCAATCTTCAATACTCCTGGAAACAGGTCTATTCTAACATTCTCCTGATAGACTCGGTGCGTTGTAACGACCAGTGAAAATAACAGAGAGTTATTTTTATCAATGAAAAATGCTGCAGAGGGCTTAACCCGGATGTATTCAATTTTTGTTGCTTCATCAACTACAAAAACTTCATCTGTCTTATTCCCATATGCTAAAGAGTAAGTAACCCCGCGATGTTCGTACCCTCCACCAAATAGCCATCCGGCGCCTAAATAATACAGAAAAGACAGTTTGCCAAGGAACCTGGGTTGTATTTTAATTGAATAATATTGCCCGGTGTTTCTAATAGAATGATCGCCAGGTACATAGGAAGCCTGCCCCAGCCAGCTGCGAACGGTAATGGTTTGAGAAAAAAAGCGTTGAACAGGTTCGAAGCTGAACAATATTATTCCCGGAATGTCGAAGAAATACCAGTCAGCAACTGCAGAGAAGCTTAAATGATCATTACCTCTCATTTCAACTGCCTCGTTTAAATATTGTTCAGTTAAAGAGGTGAAGGCAGCCCAAATTCGAGGGTACTTGAAATTATGATAGGCATAATAGTCACTCATTCTGGCATACTCCATCCCACCACCTATCAAATGTAGGCCATAGTTTGGGATCCATTGAGAGGTGGTTTTCGAAAAACCGAATGGAATGAGCTCGGAATTAGCAAAAGTACTCCATCCTATCGTATTAATTGCTTTTCTGGGTTGAGTAAGAGACCTGAAGACTGTATTAACTCCTTTTTTAAGGTGTAGCTCTCGTATAGTGTTTGGATAATTCTGGGTTTGAAGCATGTCAAAACCACCATTTAGTATTTGAGTAAATGGTGATAGGGTGGATTCTGAACCATAGTCCTTTCCGGTATAGAAGTACCCGTTTTGAGCTTTTAAGTTTGTGAGATAGCATAGAAGCAGCACTATCGCAAACAAACCCCGTGCAGCTATTTTCATTGAAAGTAGATGAAGTGAGTGATTGATAATTGAATACAGATCGCGTCTCTGTTATCGGTACGTACCCTGATCAACCTAAATAAAGAATTGTACCCAAAGATGCCTGAATTTCCAGATTAATTAGAACCGATTATACGAATTATACATTCACCATAAAATTGATGGCATTTTTTTTATCTATTCATCAACAGAACCCAGTATGATCTCCTCTTCAATATATCCGCCACGAGTACTTAAAACCTTAAGTATTCCTTTTGCCCCATCAATACCATTAAGAGTAACAACAAAACGTCCTTTTTTGGCTTGGCCGGGTTCGGTATAGCCCAGATAAATGGTTTTGTCGAAAAGTTCAGGAGTTTCGATCGTTACTTTTGCTTGTTCATACCCTTTGGTAAGATTTTCATCGAAACTAAGTACTAATCGATCTTCTTTAACGATCTTAACTAATTGAGCCTGTTTAAGGGCTACAGGTAGTTTTCCGCTATTGCTGATCTTTACATCTATCTGATATTTATTTCCCTTTAGTTTTTTAATGGAAACATCGTCCAGAGTGATCTGCGGAAGCTCCATAGTCATTGCCAGGTTGAATAAGGCTTGTTTCTTCGCCCATTTTTCCAGCTGCCAGGCCGGTCCGTTTTGGCTAAAGAATTTAGGATGAAATCCTCCGATCTCTACTTCACCCAGCGTAGGGTGATCAAATGATGCCCAATCTTTAAAACCCCTGCTGCCATTTTCTTCGTCATCCCACCGAATGGCGTCGTAATCATCGTATATGCCATCGTTATTATAATCCTTCATGGCTCCATTATTCCAAAGCTCATCACCATACCAGATAGCGCCAAAATAGAAATACCCGAAATCAGGGCCGTGACCAAAGAGTGGATAAGGCTTAGATGGATCACCTGTTCGCTGATTTTCCGGGTAGCGGGTCATATAAGTTTCGTACACGTCTCCGGCCCACGGGTAGCCGGTTATTTCAAGCCCCATTTTGTCATATTTTTCATAAAGTGCCAGATCTTCAGGATACATCCGGTCTGTTCCTTTTGAGGTTGAAGGTGGTCGTAAATGCATTGGAACACGGGTATCCATAGAATTGGCGACCGAAATATTTGGGTGTGTGAGCATCCACATGACCACGGATTTTGATTCATTTTCACTCATGGGGAAGGCTCCCGCGCCGTACTGAGTGTATCCGCGCCCGGTCAGATCGCCACCTACATCAGGTCTCCAGTTTTCCGGATAGTTTCGATGCAGATCAAGACCTCCAATTCCATCTTCGTTGAAGTCCCCATCACCATCGTTATCGATACCCTCAGAGTAGACAAACCACTCACCTTTACCCGGCAACACCGGTTTCATAAGGCGTCCTTTCGGGTCCCGTGGATCAATTATGTAATTAGCTTTATCCAGTTCTTCTTCAGTAGCTTTTCTTCGGATGGAATAAATGATGCCATCTCCATCAAGGTCTTCTTCCGGGTCTTCATCTAAAAGTCCGTCACGGTCGTTATCGTGCGGGCGAACGGTGCTACGATTTCTTTGAGCGGTATGCAGATATAAATTAGAACCATCCGGATTATTCTGTGGGCGCAGGTAGATCGCTTTTGTATCAATTAAGTTCGTGAGCGCTTCATCTTTGCCATAATTTTCCAACAAATGTTTAGTGAGCCAAAGAACTGATTCGCTGCTGGTTACTTCCCCGCTGTGCCGGCCACCCTCAAAAAATGCAGCGGGTTTATCGGTGTCTTTACCGGTTTCTTTGTTTGTAATAGTCATTTGGTATATAGGGCGCCCTTCAAAACTCTCTGCAACGATGTAAAGATCCACGATATCAGGGTATTCTTTTGCCCATTTTTCATACCAGTGATACATAACATCGACGGTGTGATAGGTATCAAAGCTTAATGTTTCTGAGGGTTCGTATTGTACTTCCGGATGTTGGTGCTGAGCAAAGAAACTTACACCGTGGCGCTGTCCTTTTACAGTATACCAGGTAGAATCACTGTCTGATTCCGGCCAGACCTTTTGATGTAACGGGGTGGGAGTTTGAGCTAATGAAAAGGTAGCTATTAAGAGTGTGATGAAAACGGGTAAGATCTTTTTCATAGATGCAGTTCAATAGTTTAGCGGTAGCCGGAATTATACTTAAAGTATATGCCAGCATCTATGGTAAAACGTAAAATAATAGCATAAAAAAAGCCTCACCGGGGTCAACCGGATTGAGGCTTGGGGTACAGAATAAGAATGATCTTATTTAAAAATGTTTACTAGAAGTAGGAAACCACGGTGTTTACTTTGCCGGAATAGTGTCCTGATGCATTAGCCAGCTGTTTACTTATATCCGTTTCCAATTCAATTCGTAGTCGGGAATCAGATCTTTGAGTAGTACTATCGGTTTCTGCGAGAATTTCATCACCAGAATCATTGCTTAATAAGATATTTGCGTCGATGGTAACGTCTGTATCAATGTTTGGTGGGGTGATAAAATCCACTACACCCTGATTCAGCACTTCGCCTTTGCTGCCGATACTAAGAGGTGAAACCTCATTTAGTGTTGTTCCGCTCACAACGTTCACGGAAATATTCATAACTGCTGTTGCTTCTTGTGCCATAGCAGGCAATGCGAGTAACATGAAAGTAATAATGCTCAATAATAAAACTTTCATGAGTGCTAGTTGTTTAGCATCTCTCATGATATCTCTCTCTTCTCTTGACTTTTTTTAGCTCACCTAAATATATTAATATTTTCTAACATTAAAAATTTTTAATAAAAAAAATTTACATCGTGCTGAAACTCTCTAACCAACTGTTTTAACATATATAAGCAAAGGCATTAGGTTTAAAATATTAGAGAAATGCTCGTTTTGGTTTTAAAAAAACCGGCGATAACAGCGCGGTAATTAAAAGTTAATAGCTTAGTCATTGACAGGATGGAAGTTTTCTGCAATATTGTTAGCCGCGTTGATAGAGCGTTATTTTTAGGTCAAAGATTAACAACATTACTGGGGGGTACTTACTTGAGAGTAGCTTTTTCGGCTATGCTCGTGCTATTACTAAGCATGGTGGCATCGGCACAGACATTTATATTGAAACCGGCAACTGCTGAGAATGCAGACGGAGAATATGAAACAAAACTTCTTTTAAAGAAGAGCGAAGCTTTCAGGCTGTTATGGTCACAGGCAGATGGAAGTTCGTTTAATTTAAACGGGCAGGGAGCAAAACTGATTATAGGTCGCTCATCGAATACCTATAACACACTTGCTCTGGATGTTAGCGGTACACAAAGTGATTTTGTTCCGGACAACATTGGATTAAGTGCAGGTAGATACTACGCCCGCATAACCAATTCAACAGCCCGGACAAGTAGTGCGATTCAAGCTGATCAGCAGGCCAATCCGGGCTCGATCATCTACTCGAATGAAATTTTATTACTGATTGAGGCAAATGAAGCTCCTGCCATAATTGCACCAAGGGGAACTATTACGAATGCAACCCCTACTTTTCAATGGACCGCAGTTTCAGGTGTTCCCTCATACTGGTTGATCGTTTCGAGTACTCCCTTTGATATTGTTGAAGATGATGGTGGGAATATTTCCATTGAAGGTGCCACGGTTGTATGGCAATATATAACTAAAGAAACCACGGCAGAGTATGGAGATATCAACAGAGATTCTCCGTTTACTGACGAAGCCCCTCCGTTAAATGCCAATCAGGAGTATAGCTACACTATTCTAAATGTCTACGAAGAGAATAACCCGGTATATACCAGCCCGGTGTTTGGCGGGATCGTTCCATTTACCTATTCAGATCCTAATGCAGTACCAAAAAGTACACTGCAAAGTCCGGCCGCAGAAGCAGAATTTTTCTCAGAAGAAACCATCACGTTTGAATGGACGGATGTTCCGGAAGCGACGAATTATACGATCAATTTACTTCAGATAGTAAAACAGCAGGGGATAGATGTTACAGTTCCTATCTGGACGAGCACGACTACAAACACATTGATCGAATATCCGGCCATTGAAAACCTGAAAAATGGCAGATATCAATGGAATGTGATATCAAATAATCCCAGTGGTGGTGGTACTACGAGTAACAGTCGGTTTTTCCAGTATAACGTAGAAACCGGCGAATTTGCGGCTCAGGTAACATCAAGTGCAGATAATTCCAGCTTATTGGGGGTTGAATTGACTGCCAGGGCAATTTCAGGTGGGGTTACTCCATCCATACCGTATTTCGTGCAAAGTGAAACGCATTACGATAGTCTGGTAGCAGGCACCTACGAATTTAAGGCATTTAAAACCGGTTATGAAGATGCTGTAGCAACGGGTACGATCAGAGATGGACAACAAACCTATGTGGGTATTTCGATGGAACCACTACCGTCCTCTATTAAAGGTACCGTGGTTGATGAAGAAGGTGAAAATTTGGAGAACGCAACGGTAATCGTAAAGAATGTTGCCGATAACTCGCAGAAACAGGCATCCACTGATGTAAGCGGGGAATTCTCCGTTTCTTTGCAGGAGGGAAGTTATCAAGTCAGTGTTTCTAAATCAGGATATATTAGTCCGGCAAGCCGATCGGTAACGGTAGGTTTGAACGAACAGTTTGAATTGGCGAGTAACATGGTGCTTACCAATGATCAGGCTACAGTCTCAGGAACGATCTATAATGATGAGGGGGAAGCTTTACAACGGGCTACAGTAACAATCACTAATGGAACAGTGAGTTATGAGACAAAATCAAATGGTTCAGGTAACTATCAGTTTACGGTAGCTAGCGGGAATTGGACATTATCAGTAAGTAAAGTTGGATTTGTTAAACCAACAGATGAAGAGATTTCATTATCCACAGGTGATATTCTAACCGGTACAGATTTTACGTTAACAGGAAATGCGAATCAGATCACTGGATTTGTTCGTGAACGGGTTACTAATGACGATGGTACTACCGGAACGGCTCCATTTGAAGGTATAGAAGTGAAGGCGATCCCTACAGTAGGTACCCCAATTACTACGGTAAGTGCAACAAATGGTCAGTACACGCTTAGTTTAAAAAGTGGTTCCTATAGTATTCAGGCCGTTGAAAATAATTACAGTACCAATCAGGATAGAGAATTGGTGATCGGTATTGCAGTAGGTGAGACTATCTCCGGTATGGATTTTGAAATGGTCCCAAATCCAAGTTCAATTTCCGGTACTATTACGTTGCCGAACGGAAATGGTGTTTCCAGTGCTACGGTAACCATTCCTGATGTTGGAACAGCAACAACATCTAGTAGCGGATATTATTCGATCAGTGTTCCGGAAGGTTCACACCGTATATCTGCCACCAAATCAGGATTAGTATCTCCAACGCCCAAAACAGTTACCGTAAATGTTGGACAAAACCTGACAGGTGTAAATTTTGAAATGACCCCGAATGCGGGATCAATCGCGGGTAAAGTTTCCTCAGGGGGTGAAGCTCTTTCAAATACGACATTAACAGCAGTAAATACAACAAGTGGACAAAAAGTAGCTATCACCAATCAACTGAATGGAAATTACACGTTCAATGTAGCGTCTGGAAATTGGTATGTGAAAGCAGAGAAATCGGGATTTATCTCGGATTCAACTGAGGCATTGACTGTAGGTCCCGGGCAGTCGATCGTCGGGCAAAATTTCACACTCATAAAAAATCTAACCACAGTGAGAGGTACGGTTACGGATGGTGTAAACCCTGTAAGAAATACTCAGATCACAGTTAACAGGGCTAACAGTAGTTTTAGTCAAAGTTCCGTGACTCAGATCAATGGTACTTACGCTTTTAGTTTGCCTGCGGGATATACATACACGATAACTGCGGCAAAAGATGGATATAAATCTTCATCAAAGAGTTCAGGCGAATTAGTACCTGAACAAACCGTTGTAAAAGATTTTGCTCTTTCAGCCAACCCGAGCTCAATCTCCGGTAAAGTTTCTATATCAGGTGACGGTGTATTAACGGGTGCAAAGGTTATGGCTTTAAATGGTTCCGGTACTAAAGTGGATAGCACCACTACAAAAACGGACGGTACGTATTTACTTGGCCTTGATCCCGCTACCTATACGATCAGGGTTTCTAAAGCCGGATATACTTCAGGATCAAAATCCTCAACTGTTAGCATTGGACAAAATCTGACAGGGATCAATTATACGGTTGATGAGAACTTTGTTTTCATTAGCGGAACCATCACGGATTCTGATGGAAATGGACTGGAACAGGTATTTGTAAACCTCACAAGAACCGGTGGTAACGGTGCAAGTACCGTTACCGATCAGGATGGAGCATTTAGTTTCTCAGGATTGATCGGGGGGAGCTATTCGATCGCATTGAGTAAATCTGGCTATGTTTCAAAAACGATCAGCAAAACAGCGGTAGATGGAGAATTTCTTACTGTTGATGCAAGTCTGGTTGCTAAGAACGGTTCAGTCTCAGGTACTGTAACTGATGAAAATGGAGTTGTTTTAGCCAATGCAACGATAACGGCCACCTCAGAAAACGGAACAGAATATACCGGAGTATCTGATGCTCAGGGAGCCTATAAATTAAGCGCTCTGGAATTAAGTGATTATACCATTAATGCTTCTTTGACAGGATATACCCGACAAACAGGAAATACTTTTAGTATAACTGAGGATGTGTTAAATGTTACCGGCGTAGCGATTGATGATCTGATTCCCAATAATGCAACGATTAGCGGAACGATAACCGCAGTAGGCGGATCTGCCGGAATTAAGGATGTGCAGATTTCAGTTACAGGTCCGCGTGGTTCAGGAGTAGGAAATACTACATCGAGCGGAACCTATTCGTTAGCTAATCTCACCCCCGACACCTATACCGTGATCGTAAGAAAGACAGGGTATAAACCGGATACTGCACAGGTTGAGATCGATCCGGGATCACCAAATGCCACATTCAGTACACAGTTGCTGGCAAATAATGGTAAGATTCTGGGTACAATAACCGACTCAAATGGAGACGTACTTCCATTCAGAGTAACCGTTACTGCAAGTAATTCTACGACCTCGTTAACTACTCAAACCAATAATGACGGGGAGTTTATATTTGAAGGAGTTGAAACCGGGGTAGAATATGCTATCTCTACAGATATCTATCGTGATGGATACGATAATTCAGAAACAAGCATATTGGTGCCAACAGGCGCTTCGCAAACCGTAATACCCGACGAGATAGAAGTTCCGATCAGGAATTCTGAGATCTCCGGAACAACTGGTGTTGGTTCTGCCACCGTAAAATTATTGGATGGGGACACTGATCAGATACTGGATATAGCAACCAGTGGTTCATCCGGGAGTTATGCATTCACTTTCCTCGCTGACGGCCGTTATAAATTAGTAGCCCAGAAACTGGGGTATATATTCAATACCGACACGACTGATGTGATCGTATTACCGGTAAATAATACACAAACAGTGAATTTTACGGCACAACCAAATATTGCCACTCTGGATGTTAAGATCACCCGGGACGGAGCCAATGTTTCGAATGCAGATGTAACCATCATCTCAGCTGATACCTCAGTGGTATTGAATAAGAAAACAGGTGCTAATGGTATTGCGCGATTTAGTGCGATCGAAGCCAGCACAAGTTATACGGTGCGTGCGGTCAAAGAAGGATTTACTTCATCACCTGGCAGCAGAAATGTGAGTCTTTCTTCCGGTGATTCTACCACTACTAATTTTACAATGTCGGCAAATGATGCCTCCATCACCGGTCTGGTGAAAACTGCGAGTGGTAGCAATCTGAGAGATGCTAAAGTATTAGCGATTCTCACAAGTACGGGACAGAGTACAGAGGCAACTACAAGTAGTGCAGGTACCTATACTTTTGGAAGTATCGCATCCGGCACATATGATATTGTGGCTTCAAAATCAGGTTTTACCTCAGATACGGTTTCTGTAACGGTAAATCCGGGCGGTTCCGTTACATCCGGTGATCTCACATTAACAGTCGCGTCGGTAAGAATATCCGGTAAAGTAGTTCTGAAAGGGGTCGGAGTTCAGGGAGTTGAAGTTACAGCTCTGTCTTCAGCAACCTACACAGCTACTACCAATTCAACGGGTAATTTCAGTTTTGCTTCACTCCCGGTAAAAACGGGAGCCACCGATACCACTACGTATCAGATCAAGATCAAATCCGGAGTGTTCACGAAAAGTTATACTCGTCAGGTTGTTGCAACACAGATCGGTAAGACCATTACATTGCCAACCACCGATCTCCCAAGCGGACAGATCACATTAACTGTCACAGATGGGGTAGATCCGATCGGGGGTGCTGAAATAGTATTCGGTATCTCAGGGGGAGAATCCGAATCGATCGTGACTGGCGCGGAAGGAGCTTTCGTATCGGATGATAATCTTCGAAAGGCAAATTATGTGGTGAGTGTATTCAAAGAAGGGTTCCTGTATCCCGAAAATACGATCCGGCTTGCTCTGGAAACGGATACCTCACAATTAACACGCGATGTATATCTGCCTTATGTACAATCCTCTGTAGATGAGATCCTGGCTAATCAGAAAACGGAGGTAAAAGTACAGAATCCGGTTGGATATGATAATTCAGGGGCATCGGGAGTATTGTACTATAAACAGGAATCAGCCAGTTCATTTACGTCAGTTGATATGACCTTGGCGGGCGATTCGCTAGTGGCAGAGATGCCGGTGTTTGGGTCTGTGGAAGAAGTAACATTTTATACTGCAATTACCGATACCATTAGAAATAATGTGTACCTGAGTAATCAAACTTCTATTGTTCCATTGGCAAGTGGTATTCTGAGTAATATCAGGGTAACTCCAACGGTGAGTGGTCAGCGTTTAAGGGCAGGTGATAGTTATAGTCTCGATCTGTTTATCCGTGATGGCATAAATAAATCATTGACTGATAAATTCATCGGTGATTCAACCGACGGTAACATAACCTGGAGTGTGCTGAATGAGGCAACCGGAATTGAATTGACCGGACAGTCGGGCACAGCGATTACCTTAGAAGCCAAACAGGCCGGTACATACACGGTACAGGTTACAGCAGATCTTGATGGTAGTTCCGTTAGCAGAAATCTTAATCTGGAAGTAACGGAGATCCCGATCGGGGATATTAGTGTAAGTGTACCTGCCAAACAGATCTCAAATTCTTCCACGCATCTGTTCAGCTACGCGGCAAAAGACACAAGCGGCGCAGCGGTTATGCTGGGTAATGGAGTAACCTGGTCGGTGTTGCCATCCAGTGCCGGAACCATCGATGCCCGGGGAGTATTTGAACCTTCCGGATCATCGATCATTGGAACTTTCAATGTGGCTGTTTCTGATCCGGTAAGTGAAAAACTTGGTATATCAGACGACGTTGAATTGATCGCCCGGATTGAACCGGATGAGGCTTACACCTTAACGGATGGAAACGGACTTGAGTTAAGTCTGCTCGAGGGATCAGTGGATATTCCTTCTCAATTATCATTGGGACAGACCACCCCGCCGGCAACTAAAAAGTTTGTTTTTGCTCAGGGATCAGATGTGAGTTATACCGTATCGGATAAGATCTACATACTGTCGTTCTCGGGGAGTGAACTAAAGAAGTCGGCCACCATCACCTTACCGGAGGATTCATCCCTTATCCTGAATTCGGGAAATAAGGAACTGGCTCGATTCAATTTTACCACCTTACAATGGGAGCTACTTAACGGACAAAGTAAATCGGTATCCGGAGCGGCAGGATCCGCATCTACAAGTAGTTTGGGTCAATTTGCCATCCTCGCTGAAAATGAACCTTTGGGTATTAAATATGCGGCGGTACTTCCAAGTCCGTTCAGTCCCGATGTAGCACCGGTTAAGATCGGTTATTGGCTGGATACGGCGTTTCCGCCTGCGAAAGTGAACATAAGGATCTACAATATTCGTGGAGAACTGGTACGAACATTAGTAGAGGATGATCTGCAACAACCGGGCAGATATGGATCATCATCCAGCTCGAAAGAGATCATCTGGGACGGGTTGACCGACGCCGGTAACATGGCTCGAAACGGACGATATGTAGTCCAGATAAAAGCAAAAGACCAGCAAGGCGAGGTCGTAAAATTACTTCAGGTAGTATTAATCAAGTAGAGGGTAAGAAATTGAAAAAAATAATCACAGTAAGCGTTTTAATGATGGTGCTTGGATTGGGTTACTCCGTGCAGGCACAAGAGCTATCAAAGATACCCGGGTCGTTTGTAGACGTGGGGTTCGGCACCAGACCTGTTGGGATGGGATTTGCATTCGTCGGCCTGGCCGATGATGAAAACAGTCCATACTGGAATCCTGCGGGTTTATCCCAGATCAATGAGTATAAAGCAGGTTTTGCTCAGATCGATCAATTGGGGCTCATAACCTATAATTATGCCAGCGTTCTGGTACCTCTTCCATTTAAAAATCAGGCTGCAGGTTTAACGGTGATCTCCTCCGGGGATGATGCCATGAGTGAATTATCCATTCATGCTGCCTACGGAATGAGATTCAAATTCGTGAGTATCGGGGCGGGCTTCAAATACAGGAGCGCATCATTCGGTAATAACAGTCTGAATCGCGACGACTACATCGTATTTGACGATGCTGAGATCGATGCCGGCTTCGGTCAGCAGATCTACGGTGATGCCAACGGCTTCGGATTCGACCTCGGACTACTTTTCCACCCTTACGAATCCATAAAATTCGGGGTCATGATAAGAGATGCCATGGCGCCAATGAATTGGAATAGTCAAACCAGAGGTAGTGATTATCAGGCACGGGGAACGTACGATGAAGGCATGCCGATGGAAGTGATCATTGGTTCATCTGCAAAGATCAGCAATAACTTTCTGGTAGTGGCAGATTTTCAACCGGCCATGAGCGACGAACGCACCAATTATGCAAGAGTCGGGGTGGAAGGTCGCCTGGTAAATATCCTGATGCTTCGGGCAGGTACCGAACAGGGAATAAATGATCTGGACGATGAAAAATATACATTGGGCACCGGACTGGATGTAACCATCAAAGATAAGATCAGATTACAATCCGACTTTGCGTATGTGATCGATCCGATCCAAAATTCACAACGAATCAGCTTTACCATTAGCTTCTAAAAGAGGGAATTATGACTAAGAAATTGAGTGTATTTTTTATTGTTTTGCTGATGGGATCGGTGCTGGTTACTCCGGTACAAGCCCAGGAAGAAGAAAGTGATTCAGAGCCGGTAGAACTCCATTTATTCCGAGGGGGATATATGGATCTGAATTTCGGACTGAATCTTAATATGGTTGGAAGCAGCCTCGGATCGGGTTCGATGGGAGGCTTAATGACATCCCGCATATATAACGGAGCGTTGAACGTGAATGTTAATCCGGCGATGCTTGCATTCACTAATAAAGGCCAGGTGATCTTCGACAGCCGCGTAGGGCTGGGATCTAATCTTACTTCAGGGATCAATTCTTCGCTGGTGAGTACCATCAACGATGAGATTGAATCTAATATCGATGAGACTTTCTCGGATGAAGACAGCTGGACCCAGTTTCCTGAAACCTACATCAAACCTACTGAAGTTAGGGACCTGGATGCAGGACTCTCCGGAAATCTGGCTTCCATGGCATTTGCAGCTCCTGTGCACGACCGCGTGGTGATCGGTGGTTCCTTTCATTATCCGGCGGCGATCGATTTTGATCTGGGAGTAACTGGTATTGCGGCAAAACTGGCTCAGGAACAGGGAACAGACGAAGTGGCAATTCGTTTTGATGTGTTGATGAATGTATCCTTACTCACCAAAATGCGTTTTGAGATGAGTAAGATGTCAGCCGGGTTTGGAGTCAAGATCCTTGATTCACCTTCCCAAAAGCTGGCAATTGGAGCCACATTCAGTCGCTATCAGGTAGATAACATCCGGCGTTTACAGGCAGATATGTCGGGCATGGTGGTTGTTGGTGGCGCCGATGAGCGTTATTTCAATAATCCGGAAGATCCGAACCTGAATTATGATGCCGGAGAATCCAACGCCTTTTTTATGAATGCCTATGCAAATTTCAGAGCTACAGAATTAGGATATAAGATCGGGGCCACCTATCAGCCAACCAAGCGAATCAATCTTTCGCTGGTGTACGATTTTATTCCCGAGTTCAATCTACAAGGAACCGATAAAGTAGCAAACACCTACCTGCCGGTGTTCATTGTTGGAACCGGCGATGATATTCTCAGTGGAGATATAGAAGTAGCATTAGATAGTTTACAGGCCAATAAACCAAATCTTACCACCGAGCGTAATATTTCAGCTTTGGTGGATGATGGAAGTTTGAAGCTGCCCTCTTCTCTGAAATTTGGTTTAGACGTAGGTCTGGGGAAACACACTCTGGTACTGAACTATACCAAGTACATGAATGAGCTTTCGTTCTCTCATGGTGGCCATACCCTTGGTAAGGACGTTCAGCATGGTGTGGGTTTTGGGATGGATTTCAAAATGAGGGACCGATTTGAATCCTGGGGGCAATTAGCCTCTATCCCGATTAGATTGTTGTTCCTCGATATTGACGGGGTTCTTTTCCAGTCGCTCGGTAGATTCACCGGCTATAAAGATTCTCATTATCGATTTGGAGGATCTGTTTTACTGGGAGATGGTATTAGTTCCCTGGATGATAGCGATGATCTGCGCAGCACCTTGGGACTTCCACTGCCTCAGGCCTTTTCGATGGGACGGCAGTACACCATTTTTGAACATGTAAATGTAGGGGTGACCGTACTTGCTGTACCCGATCTGATACTGAAATATTCAGTGGGGATCTCATTCTAAGTCAGGGAATATTTTTAACGATCATGAAGGCGCTTACCGGCGCCTTTTTTGTGACCGGTATATGGTTTAATCCGGTAAAAGTGAGTTGAGAGAATATCCGGATGTTCTGGAATACTGTTAGAAAAAAGGATTGAGATTAGGAGGGATAAGATTGTATCTTTGGAGTCCGGATCGGGGCGTGGCGTAGCTCGGTAGCGCGCTCGGCTGGGGGCCGAGAGGTCGCAGGTTCAAATCCTGTCGCCCCGACATCTGTCAAACCCAATTAAAGTGTTAAGCTTTGGTTGGGTTTTTTTGTTTGAAGAGTGCTCAAAGAAGCGAATGTGGAGTCAATTATAAAGGAGTCAAAGTGAGTGTGCATTTAGGAAACCCAATAAAAAAAGGGCACCAATTCTCATTGATACCCCTTTGTCCTTCTGTTCTTTGTATCTGTGGTTAGTCAACCAGATATTCTTTATTCCGAAGAGCCATATCCATTTCCACTAATAGAGGAAGAACGGTAATAGGTGTAGTTTTCCGGACCGTAATCAGTACGGGACTCATAAGTATTTCTATTTATAGAAAAGCTACCTGTTGCTGTGTGGTCCCCTATCAATAAGGCGAAGCTGATCTCGTCTTCTACACTAAATTCAGGTCCAGAACCCGTGGTTCGGTAATAATCGCCTTCAAACTCATTATACCCGTAATAAATTTGTTTGTAGGTATAAAAGTTAAACCCAAAATTCAGTTGGGTACCATACGTACAGACACTCAGGTAAACAATATTATTAGATGATGATTTGCAGTTCGAATTCCATGGATTTGATTCTAGTGAAATGTCCATTTCAAACTCTGAACTTCCTGATGTAACCAATGTGGGAATTGATTCAGGAATGGTGGGGGTAGTTACATATTGTTTGTAACCATTAAAATATACGAGGTAGCTTTTGTACTCATTAGTATCAAAAATAGGGCCATTTCTGGTTTCGTAGTAATATTCGCTAGACATGAATACTCCACCACTCCAGGTAAAGCTGTTCTCTCCAAAACTACCAGTGGGTTCTTCAATAATATTGATAGAAGTGTATGCAGAATTGTTAGAATTGTCGAAATCACCCGGTGTCACATCTTCCGCGGCAACTATGATATTTTTCTCACCAACTTCTGAGAATGTGGTGGTGAACTGACAACCAACTACATCTCCGGCATTAACCCACACATTATTAGCACGATCAATTTCTTCCCCGTCTATGTATAACACACAAGATGTTGTCGCGCCCAGGTCGGCATTGCTTTCTGCAATAGAAGCAGTTATTACTACCTCTTGATTAACAAACGCCTCTTCATCTGTACTAACTCCTGTAACTTGAATGTCAGGTCGGTTTTTGATGTATTCAGTTAAAAAGACAACGGCTGTACCCCGAATAATGCCTTTTACATTGGTGTGAAGCATGAGCTGCTGTCCACGAGTGAGTCCGGTATAACTCGTGGTTAAATTTCCGCCATCCCGAAGTTTATTATAATTCTTAACCCAAACCGGTTCTTCGTTATCCGGTGTTTCAACATCCAGTGCTTTAACTTGTACTTTGGTTATTGTCCCCGGTGCGTCTTCGTCACTATCCAGAGATCCGGTAGTAATTTCAAGATCAGTCGTTCCTTCCACGTCAATGAGAGCACGAGCAGTTATGGTTACTTCACCATCTCGACCACTGGCAGCGGGCATACTGTTATCTGCATAGCGTTGTGAGTTGGGGATCAACCCGGCAGGAACGCCGCCTTTCTTTGATTTAAACGATGCATCCTTCACAAGAGGTTCAGACATCATAGTTTCTGTAGTTGTAACTCCGGGTTCGCTGCATGCAAATGTAAGCACAGCTGCTGCAATGAACAGCGTTAGTGCCATGGACGAACCTATCCTGTTGATTACGTTTTTCATGATTAAAAATATTAGTGATTGATATTGCCAACGTGATTAAATCACGACCCAAAAAAGGTTTTCACTAATCTATTTTTAATCACAGAATTGAAAAATGTAACATCTGCCCAAATGTGTGTAGTATTAGTTCAGGCTGGTGTGAAGGCTTTTGCAATTACCCGTGATATTGTTTCAGTGAAATAACGAGAATCATGGTGGGGTCAATAAATCATTAAAAATTAACATCATGAATAAATATTAAGCGCATGTAATATTGATTCATGGATTTTTTTGTAGTTTATTGTGATAGGAAAAATGGGGTGTTTAAAGTAAATCAGTGTTTTAGCTGGATCACTAACTGTGGCAGGAAGGATACAATATATATTGAGGTTAACATCGAACCGTCAACATTTTAGGTGGTGGATCATATTCTTATTCTTATTGTTCCCGGGTTTTTATACCGTTGCTTTTCAACCGGAACATGGCTCAGAAAACTTTATCATCAAAAACTATAGTCGTTCAAATGTATTACCTACCAATACATGGACAGATATACATGTAAGCAATGATGGCATACTTTTTATTGCAGGAATAGAAGGGCTGATGGTTCATGATGGTTTTAACTGGGATCTGTTGTCGGTAGACACTCAGCAAGAACTTCTCACAAACAGAATTCATAGTATACTGGAAACAACGGATGGTCACATCTATGTGCAGGATCAGGCTAATCACGTCTACTACTTTAATAACAGGCATAAGCTGGAAGTACTGTTAAACCCGGAAAATGGACTTCCTTTGGAAATTTCAAATGCAGGCATTTGGGGGGGAGAGCGAATTTACATGGTAGAGAAAGATCAAATATTTGTTTTTCGGGGAGCAATGTTAGAGGAGGAGCTCGCTCTTGAGGGAATTAGTGAGATATGGGATGTTTATAAAAATAAAGGACAGGTACTGCTCTTAACCACGACCGGTATGTATACCTATGAGAACGGAGAGCTAAATCCATTGAAGTTTGATAATGAAGTTATAAACCTAAACACATTCAGCCGTTTTGAAGTAGTTAAAGAAGACCTGAGAATCATTAGTTCTTCCGGAAGTCTTTGCTACAAATTGAAAGAAAAACAATTTTGTGAGAAGCATAAGATCAAGTTCAGTGAAGACATAGAAATTCTAAATGTGAAAAGTGTGTCCAGGTATTTAGAAGAATATCTGATCTCCACATCCGGTGGATTTTATGTGCAGAATGATTCCGGTATCTACCCTTATTCGGATAGTAAAAAAGGCATTCGTTTCGAAAGTGAGATGACTACCACTTCTGGAAGTTTTCTGGTTGGAGCAGATGGTATCTGGATCGGGGATGATAAGATGTTTACCCCGGAGTATGAAATTGTGGATGTTGCTACTGATGGTGAAAGCCTTTGGTTTACTACCGCTCAAAATGGATTGTATAAAATAGCGGGCAATTACTTCAGTCATTATTCCGGTAAAGAGGTAAGAAATAGTTATGCGATAGTCGAAGACGAGGAGCATTCCACGATCTGGATCGGAAGTTTCGATGAGGGATTGAGTAAGATAAACGCCGATGGCACCATAAAAACATTCACCACCTCAAATTCAAAGCTGAATACAAATACGATCAGATCGCTTTACATAAAAAGGGATGGAACGTTATTGGTTTCAGGTTGGGGGTATGCCCCTATGGAACTACGTGGGGATGAGCTTGCACCCGTTCCTGGTTTAGAGAACTTTACGTGGCTTACTACCAATGTAGCAGAAGGTATGTATGAAGAGGAAAATGGAACACTATGGTTTGGCACACTTGATGGCTTGATACGTTATGAGGAAGAGCTCCCATCTTATTACAAAGATAAAAATGGAAATTCGATCGAAGGGGTAACCAAGATCCTGTCTCCGGATAATGATCAGAGTCTGTTTCTTTGTACGATCAGAAACGGGATCGTTATTCTGGATGAGGATGAATTCCACTTCGTGTCGAAAAAGGGCGAACGCTTTTCCCAGAATGTTAGGGATATATATTTTCAGTCTCCCGATACCTTATGGGCTGCGACTTATGACTACGGGTTAATCCGGTACATTTTAGGAGAGAATTATTCTATCGCCAGGTCAACGACATTTGGTAAAGAGGTTGGGCTTCCATCCAGTGGGTTTCACCGGATTATTGAGGATGAAGGCCAATTATGGATCTCAAGTAATGATGGTTTGATCATGGCATCGCTTGAGGAATTGATTGACTGGGCAGAAAAGAAAGTAATGCCTTCCGGTATTCGGGTTTTTAAGGAAGAGGACGGTCTGGAAAATAATGAATTCAACGGAGGAGCACAGAATACGGGATTTAAATCGGCAGACGGAACCATTTGGTTTGCGAATCAATCCGGGGCTGTAAATTTTAATCCTGATAAATTCACGAAGAAGAAGGTTCAGCCAGAAAGCTTTTATATCCGCTCGATCAGTAACGGCATAGAAGTGCAGGAGTTTCCGGTTGCCGATACTATCGAAACAGACAATAGGTACCCGGTGGAAATAGCATATGCTCACATCAACATAACGGATAATAACACCCCGGGAATCTGGTATCAGATAAACAATGCAAACTGGATTAAAAGTAATAAAACCGGAACCATACAATTATCTGAGGAGCATAGTGAATTTAGTACTATAAATTTTGCGAATGCGCCGGGTGATGAGACCATTTATACCTTGCATCTTCGACACTTCAATACCGGTGGCAGAGTACCCTTTTACCTGTTTATCACCGCGATGATTCTTGGAGTTGCCGGGCTACTTGGTTATCTGGCATATTCTTCAAAAATCCGAAAAATCGGAACAGAACACGATGGAGAAGAACCAAAAAGTGACTTCGATACCATTGAACTGGTGATCAATGAAAATTTCACTAATGAAAATTTCAATTTAGAGATGTTATCCAGAAAAACCGGAATGAGCAGGTCTAAAGTGTATAGGGTTTGGAAGGAGAAACGTGAGGAATCTCTGAATGATTCTATTTTAGCGAAAAGGCTTAGTTACGCTATAGAGATTCTGACCTGTGAAGATTGTAACATAACAGAAACAGCGCATCGGTCGGGTTTTTCATCGCAATCGTACTTTTCTAAGGTGTTTAAAAAATATTACGGTATGAGTCCGAGTGCTTATGTTAAAAAAAGAGAAGAGGACTCATAGAATCTGATCAAATAGGTAAAAATGATCCGATCTGTTGGTAGTTTTTTTTATACCGCGACTCAGTTAAGTAACACTACAAATAACTTGTAACAACTTCCTGTTTGCGGTTGTTGATCGAGGTAATTATATAGTGCTCATTCACTTAACACGATCATAGATTTATGAAATTTTTTCTTGTCGGACTGCTAACACTACTTACCACCTTATCCATCCCAAACGAACAAAAGCAATTACTCATCCGAACGGATGATGTGGGGATGTCTCACTCGGTGAATATGGCAGTAAAAACATTAACAGAAACAGGAATGCCATTTTCGGCATCTGTGATGTTTGCCTGCCCATGGTATCAGGAGGCAGTAGATATTTTGAAAGATCAACCGCAGGTTACCGTAGGCATTCACCTTACCTTAAATGCGGAATGGAAGAATTATCGGTGGGGACCTGTTGCCGGGAAAAGTGCGGTACCTAGTCTGGTGGATGAATTCGGATTTTTCTTTCCTTCGAGAGCTACGTTGTACGAAAATGAACCCACGCTGGAAGATATTGAGACGGAACTCAGAGCGCAGATCGAACGGGCAATAAACAGCGGTTTAAACATCCGTTATGTGGATTACCACATGGGAACTGCGGTGGATAAACCCGAATACCGGGCTTTACTCGAAGACTTGGCAGTGGAGTACAAACTGGCTATCTCAAGATATTATGGGGAAGTGGATGTTGAAAGTATGTATGCGGCACCGATCGCTGAAAAGAAAGAGACCTTACTCAATACAACCCGGTCTTTAAAATCCGGACAGTTTAATTTATTGGTGACTCACGTGGGATACGATGATGATGAATTGGGAGCGATGGTCGATCTGAACCCTTTTGGACCGCCAAATATGAGTAAACACAGAAATGCAGAACTGGATGCACTGGTTTCGGATGAATTCCGGAAAATGTTGAACGAGGAAAATATCGAATTACTGAACTATGCCGACCTGATCGATGAATTTGGTATCGAGGGGATGGTGAGTCCCGTTACTCCGGGGCTTAAGATCTATCAAAACTAAAATGAGTGAAGTAATGATCACTAAGAACTTGATACCGCGCTTGGTATTGATCCTGATGAGTGTGGTTGTTTATGAAACGACCTATGCACAAGATAACCTGACTATTTATCTGTTCCGTCATGCAGAAAAAACCAGTGATGGCCGTGATCCGGGATTAAATGAAGAGGGTAAACAACGCGCTCAGACGCTGTTCCAAATGATCACCGAAAAGGAAATTACCGGCTTGTATTCCACTCCCTTCAAGCGTACTCAACAAACCATTGCGCCATTTTCATCCGCGCATGGCTTGGAGGTTCAGGAATATGATTACAGGGATCTTCAGGGATTTGCCGATACTCTAAAAACATTAACCGGAGTATACCTGATCTCAGGTCACAGTAATACAACCCCGGCGTTAACCGGTTTTTTGACCGGGATGGAAATTTCGCCGATCAATGAAGATGAATACGATAACCTGTTCATTGTTCAATTTGTTGACGGGAAAGCTCTGTTAACTATTCTGAACTATCCCCCGTTTTATGAGGGGCAATAAAAAAACCCGGATTTATATCATTAAACCCGGGTTTAAAGTTTTCTTGATCGTATAGAATTTCTATTTGTTCAGTATCACCTTTGTTGCTGTTTTCAGGGTATCATAAATGCCGCCCCGAATGGGCATTCTGAATCTGAATTTTACATCCACCGAGTACTTATCTTTGCCGATGGTTGCCGTCATTGCGCCCTGAAATAATTCAACCAAATGTCCGAGTCCTTCAGTGATCTTTCCGTTTTCGGTATCAGAAGGGCCGGTTTTTATTTCATCACTCATGGCAAACATCACTTTCTTAATTAATGGTCCTGTGATCTCTGCCGCCACTCTCCGGTCGTAGGGAATGTTCGCTTTTTCCAGTGAACGGAGAGCTACGATGGTAGATTCAGACATCAGCTGTTGATAGGTCTGACCATGCTGAGCTCCGTTTTTTTCTTTAAAAAGAGCAATTGGGATATTAGATCCGATAATACGGGCCATGTAAATGCTTAACCAGGATGGTTTTTGCTGGATATGTTGCGGATCATATTTTAATGCATACAATCGTAGCATACTTTCAAGAATGTGTTCGCATTCATTTGCCGATTGCTGCATCAGGCTTTTTATCTGGCCAAGGTCTGATTTAATTCCTCTTTTATCGAGGATTGAATTTAATAAAGTCATCTTATTCTATACTTGAAGTGTTTGCATTGACCCGTGTTAACCCTCAGTATTAACACAGTAGCTGGATGTGCCACTTATAAATCTTATCGGCAAAAAATGAGATTATTAAATCAAAAATGAGGAAAATTGAAAGGGATACTAAAAAGCAGAGATCTGTGCATCTAACCAGCTAGTGCGAAGGTCGATCCAGTCATTCAAATAATTTGTCTCGTCCTCGTAAGTAGACCCCACATAACTATTGAAGGGTAATTCAGTTCCAAGTACTTGCCAACGGTCGAAATTGCGTGCAACTGCTCCTTGCTCTGTTAACCGGAGAAGATAAGTGCCGATCATTTCATCAAGATTTTCATCACTCAGAACGGAGCTTCTGAGTTCCTGCCAACGGGATTTTACAGCAGCTCTGAATTGAGGATCTTCCAGTAATCGTGGCCACCAGAAATGAACGAGCCAAAGATCTCCCGGTTGGTATTGATTGTATTGATAGATCCACGTTTCGGTAGAGCTTCGCCAGTCATTTCCCCACGCAATATTAAAATCCCAGACGGGGCCCATGGCCAATTTCCCGTCCCTGTCTTTGTGCAGGTAGGTGCTCAATCTATAGGCATCGGGATTGGCACTTAGTTCATTCAGGATGAAAAAATCCACGAAGGAATTCAGTTCAATGAAATTAGTATAAGTGCGGGTTTCAGTGTTAAGATCATCGCTTAAGAAAGCCTTTTCGAAATCGTGAATATACTGCTGAATGTATTCCTTTTGCTGTTCAGTGATATCCTCAGCACCCGGTTCTTCATATAAGAAGTAAGTTTCTTCTCCCTGTTTAGAGCCATAAGCCGGGTAAGAAAGTGAATCGCCGTAAGCTCCGTAAGCAGACCTGAAACCGAGTGCCGGGGTGTAGTTCTCATCACCATCCCAACCGTCGTTCCCGGTATCTCCCGCCGTTTTATCAATTTTCAGGATGTAGCCTCCGGTGATGGTTGCAGCATCATTTTCGTCGGAATCTAATTTCGAGATATCCAGACGATTATTATCTCTTTTGATCTTTTCCATGAACACATACAGCCCCTGATACTCGCCATTCAAGTCAAGTTCAATGAACTCGGTTTTTGGGGCATAATGGCCCAGTTCCCGGGCTAATTCCATTAAAAGAACATTGCGTATGAGTGTTTTATCGCTGTAAGGGCCATATAAGATCCAATCTTCTTCCTCCGGAAAATCAAGGAGCGGAACATCCATATCCTCGCCATTGATATCCCAGGTTTCGAGTCCATAAGACTTCTTGTCAAAAAGTCGGTAAGAAGTGGAACCACGATATTCTATTCCTGCATTACCCTCTTGTATGAGCTCGTCCTGAAGCCAAACCTGATAAGTGACCGGAACTTTTGGCTCATTTACGATCGTATTGCCATTGGTTTCGATGCTTAGCTTCGGAATGGGGTCGGTCGTCAGGTCAGGTGCAGGGCCCGGCCCTGTTTTACTAGTGCAGGATAAGAATAACACCCCGAACAGGGCTGATATGATGAGACTACGTGCTGACATTCAATGATTGGTTAGAATCCCAAAATATATAAAAATCAGCCCGATTCGGAATATGACTTCGAGGTGGTTATTTACTTTGGCAGAGCTCTACCAGTACGCCACAATTATTTTTAGGATGAACAAAAGCTACCAGTTTGTTATCGGCCCCATTTTTGGGCTGCTCATTCAGTATGGTAAACCCTTCTCCCCTCAGGCGCTCCAGTTCAGCGTGGATGTCATCCACTTCAAACGCCACATGGTGCAAGCCCTGTCCTTTTTTGGCAACATATTTTGCAATTACGGAGTCCTCAGAGGTGGCACCAAGTAATTCCACTTTCGATTCTCCGGTCTGGAAAAAGGCGGTTTCAACCTTTTCAGATTCTACAACTTCACGTTTGCTACATTTTGTGTTCAGGATCTTCTCGTAGGTTTCAACGGCTTTTTCCAGATCTCCTACGGCAATTCCAACATGGTCGATATGCATTTTTTTCGATTTTTGAGTGAATAGGTCAAGTAAATTTCTTTATAATCTGCAGCTAAATTCTGCATAAAACAAAATGAGCTTTATATATGAAACATTTATTAATCGGCACGCTGTTAATTCTGTTTTTTATTTCTTGTGGCAACAAATCGGGCGAAACTCAAACTTCCGGAACCGATGATCTGGTAGTAGTAACTACAAAGTTTGGGGATATCGTGATCAGGTTATACGACGATACACCTGCACATAAAGCAAATTTCCTGGAATTAGCCGGCAAAGGATTTTACAACGGAACTACCTTCCATCGGGTTATGAAAGAATTCATGATTCAGGGAGGCGATCCGAATTCAAAAGACGATGTGCCATTTAACGACGGTCAGGGTGGGCCGGGTTATACGTTAAAGGCAGAAATGCATCCACATCATATTCATAAAAAAGGAGCTGTAGCAGCAGCAAGGCAACCCGATCAGGTGAATCCGGAGAAACGCTCAAGTGGTTCGCAATTTTATATTGTACACGGTAAAAAGGTTCGGGCAGAAGAACTTGCGCTGATGGAACAGCAACAAAATGAGCAGGCAAAACAAATTCTGATCCGTGATTATATTCAGGCACCCGGAAATGAGTTCATACAAAACAGATTTAATCAGGTGGCTTCAGGTGGGGATCAGGCTCAGTTCGAAGCCTTTATCAAAGAAATTGAACCCGAAGCCACAAAAGATTTTGAGCCAAAACGCTTTACGGAAGAAGAAGCTGAGATCTATGCAACCGTTGGTGGCGCTCCGTTTTTAGATGATAACTACACGGTTTTTGGCGAAGTGATCAAGGGACTGGAGGTTGTTGATGAAATTGCGGAGCAAAAAGTAGGAAATGTAAATCGCCCGCTGCAGGATATTGCAATGACGGTTAAAGTGGTTACCATGAAACGAAAAGAGATAGAAAGTACTTACGGCATCAGCTATAAGTAACCTGCTGTGCCAAAACTATTCATTACACTATTACTGATCGTTTTTTTATCGGGATGTGCCCCTGAGATCAAAGAATCACATTATTTTCTTGATGGGTATCCTCAGCTAAAATTCCGGGATCCGGAAATGAATCCGATCCCTCCGGAACTCTATATCGGGAATCAACTTCGGAACGATGTTTTGATCTTTGAGATCAAGGATCCGGAACTCACGTTGTATCACGATTCTAAAGAAGAGCCCTATACCGGATTTATCCGCACTTATTACATGGATATCTACAATATTGAGGCTAGGTTTAAGGACGGGAAAATTCGTCGGATTCGGTACTGGCATCCAAACCGACAACTTGCGATGGATGCAGATTTTGTATCCGGATCGGGACAGGCATGGACCTCAACCGGCGCATTGTCAGTGAGCTGGAATAAGGAAGAAATGTTTTATTTAAATCCATCCACACAAAAGATCAGAAGAATAATTACGGATTCACTAACAAGTTACTTCGATCTGGCTGGTGAGTTAGAATATTACACCAAGCGGCTGGATTCTACTTATATGCAGTATTATCCCAATGGTACCCCGCGATTTATGTTCCCCGTAAATGGAAATGGGAGTGTAAAAAGATGGCATCCAAACGGGCAGATTCAGGTAGTGGGGAATTATAAGGATGGAGAGGAAACCGGGCTGTGGATAGAATATGACTCAACAGGCGCTGAGGTTGAACGCAGGCTCTGGGAGTGATCCGTTTTAAGCTTGTTTTAAGTTATCAGCAAAAGCCTATATTGTGGTTAAGTGCTTCATTTTAACCTATAGGTCATGAAATTATCTCTTCCTTCCGTTTCTCAGATCCTCACAAAAAGTGCCGAGACCTTTCTGCGTTTTCCAATGGTCATTATGGCTGGGTTCTCGATGAGTATTGCTGCGATCTGGTTGATCGAGATCGAGCCGAGTGAACCCTATCAGATATTTAATCTGGCTTTTGTTTCGGGGTTAGGAATATCCGTTTTTTATGCCGGGGATACGTACGGGTACTCGCTACACTGGTCGCAGATAAAGCTATGGGTTGTTCGAACGATTCTGTTTCTGGTTTTATGTTCATATGGTTGGTTGCTCAAGGAATCACTACTGGATGGCCCTGCAGAGCACTGGTTCAGGTTTGTTCTGTTTGTTCTGGCATCTCATTTGTTGGTTTCGTTTGCTCCGTTTATTCACTCTTCGTCCATGGATCAGTTTTGGGAGTACAATAAATCACTTTTCCTCAGAATTCTAATCTCAGGATTGTATAGCGGGGTGTTATATATCGGGTTGGTGATCGCTCTCTTTGCCATCCGTTATCTCTTAGAAATTGATATCAAGGATATCCGGTTTGGGCAATTATTCTTTTTGTTGGCCGGGGTTTTCAATACCTGGTTCTTCCTGTCCGGGGTTCCTGATGTCAGCAAAGATGAATCTCTCAAACTCGAATTCCCCAAAGGTCTGAAGCTGTTTGTGCAATATGTGCTTATTCCATTAGTATCGGTGTACATCATTATCCTTTACAGTTATCTGGTCAAAATTGTAATACAATGGGAATTACCCAATGGCTGGGTGTCGAATCTCGTACTTACTTTTTCCATAGCCGGGATTTTTTCGTTGTTATTACTCTATCCGGTTCGGGATAAGGCCGATCAGCTTTGGATAAAGATCTATTCAAAAGCTTATTATTTGTTATTGGTGCCTCTGGTTTTGTTGTTGATGGTTTCGATCGGAACAAGGATCTCAGAGTACGGAGTAACGGTAAATCGGTATTTTGTGGCTACGCTGGGTGTTTGGCTTACCGGAATTGTTTTATACCACATTTTCAGTGAGCGAAAGAATATTAAAGTGATCCCGATGTCTTTGTTTGTACTCACCGTACTGATCAGTTTCGGTCCGCTTGGCGTTTTTGAAGTTTCGGAACGGAGTCAGATCGGGCGGTTCGAATCCCTCTTAGTAACCAATAATCTGCTTGATGAAGAGGGCTTTTTTCAAAAGGCAGATACCGTCATCAGTTTTGACGAGAGAAAAGAGATCAGTTCAATTGCTGATTACCTCCTGAAGATCCATGGACTGGAATCAATAAGATCATTTATTAGGGAGGAAGTAGTTACAAACAGGGAAATTTCAAAAGGGGAAGAAGGATTAGTGATCAACGGATCATGGGAAATTGTAGAAATGCTGGGTTTCGAATTCGTAAATGAGTGGCAAACGGAACCTGAACCCAACGAAGATAAGGGATTCGGTTTCTCATTGAGAAATCAGGAATATGTGGTGGATATCTCACCATATGACTTCGATCTCGGCGAATTTTCTTTTTACTCCGGAAAAGACTCAGCTTTTGTAAACGATGGAGAATATTTCTGGAGGATCTACTTTGACTACGAGCAGGATCGATTGTCGGTTAAAGAGCAAAGATCAGGCAAGAGCATTGATTTCGGAGTTAATCATCTTGTTTCAGCAATTCAGGAGAATCATAAAAACATCGATCGGACTCCATATACCGTAAACCCGGAGGAAATGATCATAAGCACCCAAAATGAAGATTTTGATGTTATGACAGTTTTCAGTTTTATTGGTGGCTCCTCCGGCGAGGAGATCCGGTTATCTAATATCAACTTTCAGATCTATATCAAAGTAAAGTAAATGAAACATCATCCCGTTAAGCAGACCGTTGTTCATCCATTTTGGTTCAGGGCTTCTATGACTCTGGTGGGCCTTAGTTTGTTATTTGTGATTCTGAGTTATGGCAAATTCATATTAATGCCACTTGCATTCGCGGCATTTCTCTCCATGTTATTAAGCCCGATCGTAAACAAACTGGAACAATGGAAGCTGGGCAGGGCATTCAGTATTATCATCACTATCCTGCTAGTGCTAATTGTTCTGGCCGGTGTTATTTCACTTATATCAGCACAATTCGTGCAGTTTGCCGAAAGAGTTCCTGAAGTAACTCAACGATTAAAATCGGTAACTACCGATGGAATTTCTTTTTTAGAAGAAACGGTAGGCCTGTCTCAGGAACAGAGGTCCAACTATCTGGAACAGGGCTTGAGCAATGTGATCGATAAAAGTGGGAGCTACATCAGTTCGATCCTATCGGCTACCACCAGCACTTTTACCCTGATGTCGCTGCTACCCATTTTCATCTTTTTTATGCTGTATTACCGGGAGATGTATATCCGCTTTTTTCAAAAACTTTTCTCCCGGGATGGTGGAACCGACGGCATAGATGAAGTGATGGAAAATGTGCAGGAAGTAACGCAAAATTACCTGGTTGGAATGCTCACAGTGATAGGAATTCTGGCTGTTTTGAATACCTCCGGTCTGCTGATCATTGGGCTCGATCACGCCATATTCTTTGGGGTATTTGCCTCACTAATGGCAGTTATACCCTACATTGGAATAATAATTGGAGCTTTGCCACCGCTGCTTTTTGCTTTGCTTTTAGGTGATTCACTGCTTCAACCGGTTTTTGTAATTGCAGTTTTCGGCACCGTGCAATTTTTGGAGGGAAATTTCATCACACCCAGAATTGTAGGCTCGAAGGTGTCAATAAACCCATTTATGGCCATGCTGGCACTGATCGTGGGTGGAGAGATCTGGGGCATCTCAGGGATGATACTTTTTGTGCCATTGATCGGAATTTTGCGGGTTATTTTTCAGGAAATTGAAGAACTTAAACCCTATGGTTATCTGTTGGGCAACACCATAGAGTATGAAGAATAGTTAAATAAATGGTTGGGGTGATCGGTCATGAGTAAAAGAGTTCTGGCATTGCTAATACTGCTTTTTGTAAGTGTAAATGATACATATGCACAAAATCTGATAAACGGGAATTTCTCAGACAGCACCTCTCACTGGGATCTGATACTATCCGGTAATGCTGTGGCAAGCTACGAAGTCATTGACGGGATGCTTTCCGTGATCATAACTGAATCAGGTGCAGAAGTCGGGGATATTCAATTAACTCAGGATTCACTGACCATAGAACGTATCGTAAAATATGAGGTTAGTTTTGATGCAGCGGCTGATGCTGCAAGAGAGATCACAGTAGCCGTTACAAAAAACAGTGATGATTTTGTTGTATACGACAGCGAGGTATTTACTCTATCGTCTGATACGGCTACGTATAGTTTTTCATTTACGATGAGAGGGGCCACCGATACCAATGCAAGAATTGTATTTGAGCTTGGACAGGACGATACGAACCTGATACTAGATAATGTCTCAGTGAAGGTTTTTGGAGAAACTGAACCCGCAGAATTACGAAAAGCTCCGTTTTCAAGAGGGGTAAATATTACTACCTGGTTTCAATCAGCAAATCCCCAACAGATCAATTTTACCAAATACTCGAAACAGGATTTCATCAACATAAAAAGTCTGGGAGCAGATGTTATCAGGTTGCCGATCAACTTACATTCAATGACGGAAGGAGCCCCGGATTATACTCTCGATCCATTGTTCGTTTCTTTTCTGGATCAGGTGGTTGACTGGGCCGAAGAACTGGAGATACATCTTATTCTGGATAATCACACCTTCAGTCCTTCCGACGATACAGATCCTCAGATCGGCGATATTCTCATTCCTGTGTGGCAGAATATGGCAACCCGTTATAAAGATCGTTCATCATTTATACATTTTGAGATCCTGAATGAGCCGCATGGAATTTCAGAAGCTGATTGGAATGCGATTCAGGCAGATGCAGTAATGGCTATCCGCGAAATTGATTCAACACGGAGTATTTTGATCGGAGGCTCAAGTTTTAACAGTTATAATAGTCTGCAATATATCCCGGATTATGCAGACACCAACCTGATCTATACCTATCATTTTTACGATCCATTCATCTTAACCCATCAGGGAGCAACGTGGACAAGCCCATCCATGCTCGATCTTTCGGGAGTTCCATTTCCTTATGATGCTGGGAGCATGCCTGAATTCCCATCTTCATTAAATGGTACGTGGATGCAAAGCTCATTCAATAATTATGATGTGGAAGGAACCGAAGCCAAAGTAAAAGAATGGCTGGATGTGGCCATTGATTTTGCAGCTTCACGGGGTGTTCCCGTCTTTTGTGGTGAGTTCGGGGTTTATAAGCCAAATAGTGATAACCAATCCAGAGTAAATTGGTATGGGTTAGTCACTGATTATCTGACAGAACACGGAGTTGCCTGGACAAGCTGGGACTACAAAGGTGGCTTCGGTATTTTCGAGAACGGAACCGATGAATTGTTCGACTACCATTTGAATGTTCCATTGATCGAAGCCATGGGATTTAACGTGCCTCAACAATACGAATACAGTATTAGGCCGGATTCAGCAGGGTTCGAGATCTATACTGATTATCTCGGGAATGGTATCACCAATTCCAGCGGTGAAAATTCCACACTTAGTTTTTACGATGAAAGTGATCCGAAAAGTGGTGATTACAGCATTTCCTGGTCCGGTGCATCACAGTACAATAACATTGGGTTCAATTTTAGTCCGGATAAGAATCTGAGTTATCTGATCGAGAATGGGTTTATTTTGTCATTATGGGTAAAAGGGAATGATCCCGAAGCGGATTTTGATCTGCGTTTCATTGATACTAAAACGGAAGAAGAGGGAGATCATCCCTGGCGGATGTTTAAACGGATCACACATAGCGAGGTACCTTTTAACGGCGAATGGCAGTATCTGGAAGTGTCACTGTCAGATTTTGCTGAAATGGGTAGCTGGGATGTGGATACCTGGTACGAACCACAGGGCGATTTTGATTGGACTGCAGTAGACAACCTGAATATCGTAGCTGAAACCGGAGCTCATACCGGTGAAATATTTTTATTCGATGATATCCGGATCGTTGAACCAGCGATCAATTCTACAGAGAATTCAGATATTATTTCAGATTTTAAGCTTTTTCAGAACTATCCTAATCCATTTAATCCTGCTACTTCCATCAGCTATCAGCTGGCATCAAGTCAGTTCGTTTCTGTTACGGTGTATGATATGCTTGGAAGAGAAGTATCAGTATTAGTAAATGGAGTTCGGCCAACAGGAAGACACGTTGTAAACTTTGATGCTACGGGATTATCGAGTGGGGTGTATATCTATGAGCTAAAAGCCGGTGGTCAGGTTCAGCAGAAAAAGATGCTTCTAATTAAGTAGCCGTTTATTCGCCCTTCACCGGAAAGAAAAAGTCTCTTACATGCGCATAATCACCGGCCATCCGGGCAATAGTGTCTAATTCGGAGGCGTCAATATAATCGCCTTCTTTATACACTTTGTCATCGATATGGAAAGCGATCACTTCTCCGGCCACCAGATTATGAGACCCGATCTCGTACACCTCATGCAAAGTACATTCCATGCTGATCGGAGATTCCTTGATCATGGGGATTTTTACATGTGTTGCAGGAGTTTCAGTTAGTCCGGTGATCTCAAATTCATTTACATCTTCGGGAAATACATCTCCTGAGGTATGCATCTCATGGGCTAATGCAGCAGTTGCAATGTTAACAACAAATTCGCCGGTGGCTTTGATGTTAGTGAGAGTATCTTTAGGACGATCGGGATGTTTCCCGATCACTATCCCGATCATTAATGGTTTGATCGATACCACCGTGAAAAAACTAAACGGAGCCAGATTTACATGACCTTCTGCATCCACAGAAGAAACCCATGCGATGGGTCGGGGAACCACAATTCCTTTGATGATCTTCGGGATATTATGATTGGGAAATTCGGATTTTGAAATAAACATAGCCTGAGAATTTGTTACTTCAGGCAAAAGTAAACAGTCAGAATATCAATTAACAGTTGATATAATAAGCCGAGAAGATCACCCCGTTAAGTTAGAAATGGGTATCAAACCGATCACTTTCCGTTAAAATAAGCCTTCACCTCTTCGGCTGATTTAGCATTGAACACCCGGTCTTTGCTGTATTTCCCTTTGCGGGCGATCATCACTCCATAACGAATATCGTCGATACCATCGGTGCTGTGGGCATCCGGATTGATGCTGGTAACCAGGCCGGTTTCCCGGGCTTTATTTCCGAAACTCCAGTCCAGATCCAGACGCCACGGACTCGCGTTGATCTCGATCATGGTATTGTGCTCCACAGCCAGCTCGATCAGCTCATTCAGATCAATATCGGAGCCATTTCGTTTTAGCAGCAACCGTCCGGTTGGGTGACCAAGCATAGTGGTATATGGATTTTTGATGGCGTTACGGAAGCGCTCCATCATTTTATCACGCGGCATGTCCAGACTCTGATGTACACTGGCAATCACAAAATCGAAACCGGCCAGTATATCATCCTCATAATCAAGGCTGCCATCAGCCAGAATATCCGATTCTATTCCCTTGAAAATGGTGAAGTTGGTACCGGCTTTTTTAAATTCCTCGTTCAACTGGTCAATTTCTTCCCATTGTTGTTTGATCTCATCCACCGTTAATCCGCCGGCATAAGCTGCTGTTTTAGAATGATCGGTAATGCCTAGGTATTCATATCCCCGTTCGATACAAGCCTCAGCCATTTCTTTGATAGAAAATTTGCCGTCACTCCAGGTGCTGTGGGCGTGAATAACCCCTTTAATGTCACTTTCTTCAATGAGTGGAAACTCTTCTGTCTCCTCAAAAATATCAAATTCACCCCGGTCTTCACGTAATTCCGGCGGTACCCAGTTCAACCCCAATTGCTTATAGATATCAGATTCGCTTTCAAATGGTTGAGGGGTATCCCAATCAGTTTCACCGTCGCTGTTCAGTTTAAAAAGACCGTATTCGTTCAGACTCAATCCCCGTTGACGTGCCCGGGAACGCATCACGACATTGTGTTCTTTACTTCCGGTGAAATACATCAGGGCGGCAGCAAAGTTTTCAGGTTTTACGATGCGAAGGTCAACCTGCCGACCTTCTTTGGTTCGTACGGAGCTTTTGGTGTCACCGCGTCCCAGGATTTCAGTTACCCGTTCATGAGTTGTAAACACATCAAACAGATCACTGATAAACTCTTCTTTAGCTCCGATCAGGATATCGATATCACCAATGGTTTCTTTTGACCGTCGGAGTGAACCCGCAATCTCGATATCCTCAACACCATCCAGATCTTTGAGGCTGTCAAAAATGGGTTCAGCTATGGCTATGGCTTCATCCAGTCGGCAACGCTCATCAAATTTCTCCATCCATTCGATGGATTTTTTGATCTTCTCAGCGGATTTGCCACCCAGCCCTGATAACTTGGCCAGTTCACCATTCTCGATGAGTTCCTTTAATTCACTGATCTCTGTAATGCCAAATTCCTTGTGAATTTTCAGGATGTTTTTTGGGCCCAATCCGGAGATCTCCAGCCACTTCAGTAATCCAACCGGTACTTTTTCTTTAAACGCTTCCAGCACGGGCATTTCGCCGGTTTCGGCATAAGCGTAGATATCTTCAGCGATAGACTTACCAATGCCTTTTATATCGGTCAGGTTCTTATTTTCGATGTAGCTGTTGATGTCGTCACTCATACCTTTCACGGTCTGCGAAGCTTTATCAAAAGCGATGACTTTAAACCGGTTTTCTCCGGCTAGCTGCATGAGTTGGAAAACAAGATTTAGTTTTTCGGCAACATCCTGATTGGTTGGCATATATTCGGGTAATTATGTGTTTTGATGAGATAATACGTACTCAATGAAATCACCTCAAGCAGAACATCATTCCTATTCTCTATGATCATGATCATTTTGGTGTAAAACTTAGAGAATTTGGTTGTAGCTTCGCATTCTATGCAGTAACATCAGCCAACTAAGTAATTCGCTGTGAAATATTTATCAGGTACGATTCTTCTTTTTTTATTACCCATCTCAATTTTTGCTCAGACGGAAGAAGCCGTTCATACGGTAATGAATGATTGGCATAAAGCAGCCGCAGAGGCAGATTTTGATCGTTATTTTGGCTACTTCGCAGATTCCACCTCCATATTTATGGGTACCGATGATACCGAGCGATGGAATGTAGCCGAATTTAAAGCCTTCAGTAAGCCCTATTTCGATCGGGGCAGAGCATGGAGTTTTACGCCGCATTCCCGGTTTGTCTATGTTTCGGAAGACGGGAAAACAGCCTGGTTTGATGAAAAACTGGATACCCCAAATTTAGGTCCCAGCCGGGGAACAGGAGTGTTAGTTTTAAAAGATGGGAAATGGAAAATTGCGCATTACAATCTTAGCGTCCCAATTCCGAATGCTATCATGGATTCGGTGAAAACACAGATCGAACATGAACTTGAAAGTATAAAAAATTAACGGTGAACGATGTAAGATCGGGAGACCCTATTTAACGTTGAATGTTAAATTCATAATTATCAGTAAAATGAAAAAAACACTTTTATTACTATTATTTGGACTATTTCTGAGCAATCAGTTATTGGCACAAGTGCTTTCTCCCGCAGAATTTTTGGGGTATGAATTAGGTGAACAATGGACTCCTCACTATAAAGTGATGGATTATTTCAAGCATGTTGCGGAAGAATCCAACATGGTTACTTTTAAAGAATATGGCAAAACGTATGAAGGGCGAGAACTCATACAGGTAGTGGTTACATCCGCCCGGAACCAGGATAATATTGATGAGATCCGCCAGAATAACCTGAAGATGGTCGGATTCCTCAGCGGTGAACTTACTCCCAATCAAAAAGCGATTGTTTGGCTGAGTTACAATGTTCATGGAAATGAGACTTCATCCAGTGAAGCAGCTATGAACACCATCTATAGATTGATCACAGAAAAGAAAGCATGGCTGGATAACACCGTGGTTATTATGGATCCAATGGTCAATCCCGATGGCCGTGATCGTTACGTGTACTGGAATAAAATGGCAACCGGAGCAGTTAATGATCCCGATCCCGTAGCCCGTGAGCATAATGAACCATGGCCGGGTGGACGTACCAATCATTATTATTTTGATCTGAACCGTGACTGGGCATGGCAAACACAGACCGAAAGCCAGCAGAGGATTCAGGAATACCTGCATTGGATGCCACATGTTCACGTAGATTTTCATGAGCAGGGAATCAACTCTCCCTACTATTTTGCACCGGCAGCAGAACCTTTTCATTATGCGATCACCGATTGGCAACGCGAACTTCAAACGATGATAGGTAAGAATCACGCCAAATATTTCGACCGAAACAACTGGATGTATTTTACCCGTGAGATCTTTGATCTGTTCTATCCAAGTTACGGTGATACCTGGCCTACTTTTAATGGCGCTGTGGGGATGACCTATGAGCAAGCTGGTCATAGCCGATCGGGTTTAGGGGTGGAAACTGCAGAAGGTGATACGCTTACGTTACTTGATCGATTGACCCATCACACAACTACCGGTCTTTCAACGGTAGAAACGGCCTCAAGAAATCATGATAAAGTGATCAATGAATTCTCAAAGTACTTTAGTGATGTACAAAGTAAAGGTTCCGGTTCCTACAAGACCTTTATTGTAAGTAAGAAAAGTAATCCCGATAAAGTAGCTATGCTGATGCGTTATTTGCTCGATCAGAATATTGTGGTAAGAGCCGCAGCAAGCCGGGTAAATGCCAATGGATTTGATTATTCGACCGGAAAAACCGGACGAATCACGATTGAGGAGGGAGACTATGTGATCTCAACCTATCAGCCTCAAGGTAATCTGGTGCGGGTGCTATTTGAACCAAGTCCGGAATTATCCGATTCATTAACCTACGATATTACCTCTTGGGAAGCGCACTATGCGTACGGTTTGGAAGGGTACGCTATTTCAGGTCGCGTAGAAGTTAAAGGCATCGGTCTGGAAGTTGAAGATGAAATGCCACAGGTTATCGATCGCCCATATGCCTATCTGGCAAAATGGAATTCAATGGATGACCTTAAGTTCCTGGCCAGTATTATGAGAGCAGGAGTGAATGTCCGCTATGCTGAGAAAGCTTTTAGTATGAATGGTGAAAAGTATGAGCCGGGTACTTTGATCATCACCCGAAACGGGAATGAAAAATTGGGAAGGAAGTTCGACTCAATTGTTAAAGATGCTGCTGCTCTTCATAATCGTTTGCTAACGCCGGTTTCTACTGGATTTGTGACATCCGGGAAAGATTTTGGTTCTTCCTCAGTTCATTTCGTTAAACCACCACGGGTTGCATTAATTACCGGAGATGGTACTTACAGAAATATGGTGGGGCACATCTGGCACTTCTTCGATCAGCAAATAGAATATCCCGTAACTCAGATAAATAAAGACGATCTCGGAAATGCAAACTGGGACGATTTTGACGTAGTACTGATGCCCTCCGGTTCCTATGGCGATGTTTTTGATGATAATGGCTTATCTGAGCTAAGGTCCTGGATCCGTGGTGGGGGTACGTTGATCGCACTGGAGGGAGCAAATAATTTCCTGGCCGGAAAAGAAGGGTTTTCATTGAGCAGGAAGTCTCGCACCTCTGATGAAAGTGATGATCCGGAAGATAAATTGAGAAAATTTGGTGATGCTGAACGTGCATATGCTTCCAACATGAATGCCGGATCGATCTACGAATTAACCATGGACCCGACCCATCCGCTGGCATTTGGGTATTCTGATACCTATATGTCGCTCAAGTTAGGATCAAGTGCTTTTGAATACCTCGATAACGGATGGAATGTCGGAGTAGCTAAAAGCGGAGTACCCCGAAGTGGTTTTGTGGGGAAGAATGTACAGGAGCAATTGGAGCAGTCTCTGTCTTTTGGTGTGCAGAATATGGGTAGAGGAGCAGTCGTTTATATGATAGATAATCCGTTTTTCCGTGGATTCTGGCATAATGGTAAACTTCTTATTGGCAACGCAGTATTCTTTGTTGGCAATTAAGTGTGAATCAACTCTGATTTGAACAGGCATTAACTGAGCAGCTATGAGTCATCATGGCTGCTCTTTTTTTGAAGTAGTATCCAGGTCCTATCTGTTAAATCTATGAACCCTGGTCGGTGTATTTCCGATTACAAAGGTGTTGAAGTCGATGGTGAAGTACTGGGCCATTTTTTTGGGTTTACCGTTGCAAAATCCGGGCACAAAATAAGTGCTGTTTATTGAATTGAGAACGGCCATACCTAAAGAATATGATGGATACTCGAATACCCTGTATTCACCTGGAATGCCCAGGGTATCGATGGTAAAAACAACGCGTACTTTTCCTTTTTCGCCGTATATCAGGGATTCTCTCGGATAGATTATGTTATCGTAGAGCCGATCCGGTCCTTCAACAGGAAATGCATGGTAACTCGAATCAGGATCACAGTTGATGGTACCATCGAACCAGCTTAGTTTTAGTTTCGAGTAATCCGCGAGGTCTTTCGAAGTAAACTCCCGGATCATTGAAAGTCCGTCTTCGTATTTCCAGGTATTCATGGGAGGGGGTAAGCGTTGAAATTCTTCTGTGGAAAGTTCTTTCTTCGCGGTACACGAATTAAGGAAAACAAGGAGTAAAAATAAAAGCCTGATCTTCATACCCTAATGATAGGAATTTAAGATCAGGCTTTAAAACATAATGTTTAAATGCTTAATTTTGTTAAGAAGGACTATAGCTGAAGGTCCATCGTCATTTCTTTACCATCCCGAACAATGGTGATGGTGGTTTTTTGTCCTTTTTTGAGCTTATTCAAGGCACCCATATAATCGTAGATGTCTTTCAGGTCCATATCACCTATTCCTACGATAACATCACCACCTTGCAGACCTGCATTAGCAGCGGGACCGCCACTGCTTGTTCCGGTGATCTTCATACCTTTTCCATCAAAGCCGTAATCAGGAAGTACACCTAAGGTTGGGCCTTCAAGACGCATACTTTCCTGCTGTTCACCCGGAGCTTCAACAAACACGAGTTGATCCTTGTCCATGGTGTCCAGTGTATTTACCACCCGAACTAAATGGTTTAACACCTCTGCTTCCCCATCTGCGTTTATATACTGAACGTCATCAGAAGGACGGTGATAATCGGCATGGGTATCAGTGAAATAATGCAATACGGGAATATTCTTATAATAGAATGAGGTATGATCACTTGCTCCGGTTCCGTCCGGCACAAGATCGATGGTGAGGGAATCAGTGTTGGCATCGGTCACGATGGTTTCCCAATCATCAGCAGTACCAATTCCGAAAATGATGAGCTTTTCTTTAAGCCGCCCGATCATATCCATGTTGATCATAGCAAGAGCGTTGTCGAGATCAACAGTAGGCTCTTCAACGTAATGTGCAGAGCCGAGAAGTCCCATTTCCTCTCCGGAAAAAGCAAGAAATAGAATATCAGTTTCCGGACGGTTTTTAGAGAAATAGTGTGCCAGTTCAAGTAGTCCGGCTGTTCCCGAGGCATTGTCATCCGCACCATTATGAATGCGTGGGTCTCCGGAATAAAGAGAACCAAATGAACCCATTCCTAAATGGTCGTAATGAGCGCCAATGATTATAAATTCGTCAGAAGTTCCGGTTCCCTGAAGAAGTCCAACCACATTTTTCGCAATACGTTTTTCACCTTCGCTTTCATCAGTAGCATGTGGGTTATTCAGCTTAGCTGTGTTGATGGTGAATTCCTGAAGATAGGTATTGTCATCTCCGGCTGGTTCTAAACCAAAATCCCGGAAAAGGTCAGCGATGTAATTGCCGGCAACAGCTTCATCGGCGGTACCGGCTTCACGTCCCTTCAGGGAATCACTGGCCAGATAGGTGATGTATTCTGTTATATCAGCACCGGTTATCTCCGGAGTTAACGTGCTCTCAGGATCAGAGTTCGAGCAGGCTCCAAAAACAAATAATAGTGAGCCCATCAGTAAAAGTGATGTTCTTAATGATCGCATAGAAAGTGATTGAAAATTTACGGTTACAATCCGACATAATATCGGGCGATTGTGAAGAAGCCATGAATTTATGAAAACATTCGCTGAGGCTGAAAAAAAGCAGGTAAAAATAAGAAAAGTGGCCTTTTCAGGATATCGGGTGGCGTTTGATGGCTCATGTTTCTACCTTATGAGCTGGTTAGGGGTGTCCCGGAAATCGGGACTGAGATCATACCCTGGAACCTGAACCGGATCATACCGGCGGAGGAAAACCTGGACCAATCCCCATTGTTTTAGCAAGCCATGCGTTATTAGCTGGCGGTTTTACCTCCTCCAATTTAATTAAAAAATTAACCTGGAGGATTTAATGTTTAACAAGACATTTAACTCTGTGCCGCTCATCACGGCACTACTACTTTTCATAATTGGCACAATAACTGCCCATGCCCAAACAATTAATGGTACCGTTTTTGACATTCAAAATGGTGAACCACTGGCCGGAGCGGCTGTGCGGCAGGCAGGTACAAGCCGGGGCGTAAGTACCGAAGCTGATGGTAGCTTTACCTTTACATTAACCCCCGGTGAAAGCCAGAAGCTGCTGATCACCTATGTTGGTTTCAGAGATAAAGTTATAGATGTAAGTAAGAATCAAACGAACATCAAGATCTATATGGAACCGGATACTTATATAAGTGAAGCTGTATTTGTAGAAGCCACCCGGGTAGATGAAGCTACTCCTTTTTCTTTTACCAACATCACAAAAGAAGAATTGGAAGAAGAAAATATGGGGCAGGATGTACCTTATCTGCTACGTACAGCGCCATCTGTTACCACTACATCTGATGCCGGTGCCGGAATCGGATATACCGGGATCAGAATTCGCGGAGTGGATCCGGCGCGGATCAATGTGACCATCAACGGAATACCCGTAAATGATGCGGAATCTCATGGCGTTTTCTGGGTAGATCTGCCCGATATAGCCTCATCAGCCGAGAACATACAAATTCAGCGTGGTGTGGGAACGTCAACCAACGGAGCCGGTGCGTTCGGGGGCTCCATCAACCTGCAAACCAGTAGTAACCGGGTAGAACCATTTGCCGAGGTGAATACCGGGATCGGCTCTTTTAACACAAGGAAAGCGAATATTATGCTGGGTTCCGGATTAATGAATAACGGCTGGATGTTCGAAGGTCGGTTCTCCAAAATTTTGTCGGATGGATTCATTGACCGGGCAAGTGCCGATCTTAATTCCTACTACGTTTCTGCGTCAAAACGGGGAGAGCGTAGCCTGTTAAAGGCGGATATATTTTCGGGTAAAGAGATCACGTATCAAGCATGGTATGGAGTGGAAGAAAGCGTGCTGGAAAGTGGTAACCGGACCTACAACGAAGCAGGCACCGAAAGAGCGGGAGAACCCTATGATAATCAGGTAGATAATTACCGGCAGGATTACTACCAGCTGCATTATTCGTATCGGTTTTCAGATCAGTTAAATGGTAATGCTTCTCTTCATTACACACGGGGTATTGGGTATTATGAGGAGTACAAAGCCGATGAATTACTACTCGATTACGGGATCAATTCTGTAACTCTAAATTCCGATCTCGTTCGCCGTCGCTGGTTAGATAATTATTATTATGGGGGTGTTTTTGCATTGAAATACGAAAACCAATCAGATCTGGAAGTAACGGTAGGTGGAGGTTTACACCAATATGATGGTGCCCATTATGGAAAGGTGATCTGGGCACGATTTGCCGGGGACAGCGAAAATGATGATCGGTATTATGATAATGATGCGGATAAATTTGATGGTAATTTGTATGTAAAGGCCAATTATTTCCTTTCTGATGATCTGAATGTGTATGGCGATCTGCAGGGAAGAGTGATCAGTTATGATTTTATTGGATTGGATTTTGAAAATGATCAACTCATTAATATCAGTGATAATGACCGTTTGGTATTTTTTAATCCTAAAGCCGGTTTGGTATATCGATTTGATTCGCGTTCCAGAATGTATGGATCATTTGGTATGGCAAGTAAGGAACCGACCCGGGATGAGTACGTAAATTCTACCGACCAAAGCAGGCCTGAATCCGAAACTCTGTATAATTTTGAAGCAGGATATAAAGGAGATTTTGGAAGATCCTACGTTGGCGTGAACGGGTATGCAATGTTATACAAGAATCAGTTGGTGCTCACGGGACAGATCAATGATGTTGGGGCGTATATCCGAAATAATGTGGATGAAAGCTACCGAATTGGGATTGAACTGGAAGGGGGGTATCAACTAACCCCGGAATTAGGCTGGTCGGTTAATATGACGTTGAGCCGAAATAAGATCGCCGAATTCACTGAATATATTGATGATTATGATAACGGAGGTCAACTGGAGCGTACCTATTCGGACACCGATATTTCATTTTCTCCAAATCTGATCGCAAATAACATTTTCAGTTTTACCAAAGGAGCATTTATGGCTGAACTTTGGACCAAATATGTTTCCCGCCAGTATCTGGATAACACACAGAATAAAAACCGTTCTATTGATCCATACCTCATCAATGATATCAATCTGAGTTACAGTCTGGATGATCTGGGTGTGGTAAAAGGGATTACTGCTTCGCTTAAACTGGCCAACGTGCTGGATGCCAAATATGAAACCAATGGATATACCTATGGGTACATCTGGGGCGGAGAGCAAAGAGTGAATTATTACTATCCTCAGGCAGGCAGAAATTTCTTGTTTCAGATCAAGTGGGAGTTTTGATCATCCCGAAGTTAGTTTATTTAAAGGCGATCTCTATGGATCGCCTTTTTTTATTTAATGAGCATCATTTTTTTGATCTCAAATTGAGCACCCATATCCAGTCGGTAATAATAGATGCCACTTGATAAATGGGACGCATCAAAACTAACTCTGTGAGTACCGGAAGATCTGAGACCATGAGTCAGTTCAGCGATTTCACGGCCGAGGGCATCGAAGATCTTAAGCGTAACCATGCCATCCTGAGCTAATTGAAAGCTGATCGTTGTTTCAGGATTGAACGGATTCGGGTAATTTTGAAGAAGTCTGAAGGTTGGTAATTGCACAATTGGCTCAGTTGCAACTGAACTTGAATTACTGAAGCCGGGGGTGGGTGTTAGAAATGAAACGAAGACAGAGTCCCCATCCGAGAGCCTTCCAAACGATATATCATCCGAAAGGGGACCAAAGGAGAGGGTATCTACAGGTGATTTAGATAATCCATCTTCATAAAATAAACCCAGCTCCTCGCCATCATTGCTGAGTGCGAAATTGGTATGAAGGGGCCCTTCTTCATCATCATTGTCAGTCCAGACCAGTAAAAACCCGCCTGCAGGAATGGTCGTATCAGGGAAAGCCCATTTTTTTGGATCGTTAAAATCATCCGTGAGATAAAAACCGATCAGGTTCACTTCAGTATCGAGTGGGTTGTAGAGTTCCACCCAATCCTCATATGCACCAAAGTCATCCTGAATGGTGGTTTCATTATCCGACATCAGTTCATTGATCTTGATGGATTCTGAGACAGTTTTCGGGTACCCGAACTTGTACACTCTTGAATTGATGGTATTACCTTCAGGATCAGTAGCGGAGATAAAGAATGTGATAGTATTATATTCGGGATTATGAGATAGGATACCTGAAAAATCTGCCCCATTTGTAGTTAGCAGATCGGTTGAATTGCTCCCGGGTTCATCATCAAACCGATAAACCACACGTACTTCGGAATCTGTTGATTCGTCGGTGACAGAGACAGCGAATTGGAGTGCAGATTCTGATGCTGAATAGTAATAATCTACTTTATTTATGATCGGTGCAATATTGACGGCTCTGATCTGGTTCAGGGTTGCTGCTGCTCTTGTGCTGATGTATGGCTTTAGACCGTATTCCACATGTCCGTCAAGTGCCTCACTGAATGAACGATGATAATCTGAGATGCTGAAGTTATAGTCTAACGTTCGAAAGGTATCTGCTTCGGCTGCAAGTTCTGTAAGTGATTTAAGGCGATCAATGCTAGGTTCCAATACGTCCGCATTAAAGTATTCATCCACAAATAACTTCAGGTAATAATGCAGGCGGTCGTTGTAATTCTCGACACTCAGAATCCGGTTAACTAATGGCCTGGATTGATCCGGTCCCCATCCTACAACATGTTTAGTTCCCCAATCCGGCCCCAGAAAATCAATTCCGAAGGTGTTGTCATAATCGTATGGAATGAAATGAAAACGATCTGAAACAGGGTTCTTATCAGGTACACGGTATAAATAATAGTTATTCTGATTGTACCAGTAATTATCCCAGTTACCGGTAAGAATATCGGCAGCGATCCATTTAATGACTCCATCTACATTCAGGTAATTTTCAATCTCACGCTCAAAGGTGACATCATCACTATTGTTTATGAAGTTGATGAATTGAGCCAGATCAGAATAATCATCCTCTGAGGTGTTGGTTTTTAGTTCGTATGTGCGACGATCTGCCCAGCTAGGGATAAATTTATAATCATCCGGATCACTTCCCCTATAAGTCAGATCTGCTGGGTACAAGCATTTATATAGGTTTCCGGAATCAGTGCCAAAACGGTTCTCCACGAATTCATCGTCGATATGTTCCACATTAAGGTAAAGTCCACGGTACTCATCATTAATGTAGAGTTGCACATGATTTGCTCTGGGAGCGGGTAATCCGATGTTTTGAAATAGATCCCAGCTGAGTTTAGCCCGCATAATGGTTGGGTCGTTATGCTCACCATTCAAATTCATTTTATCGAGCCCATAAAATTGCCGGCCCTGTTCGAAAGTATTGAAAGAAATCTTAAAAGATTTCTTTTTTGAAACTCTGGAGGTATTCCCTCTCAGTCGAAACCCGATATTTTTTACAGTATCAGTATGTTGATCGAGTGAAAATATAAATGTTGCCGGATATTCATGATCACTCTCTTCGTTTCCGGGGGCTAATAACTGTGAAAGTGAATCTGCATCGACGTATACATACACCGAGGGTAATTTAGTGTCGTTGTAGATCTGAATTCCCTCAGATTGAGAATAAGAGGCCGTACTGATCAATAAAGCAAACAGGAAAAAAAAGCAGGAAATTTTCATCCTGCTAAAATACAAAAGGACGGCTTAACCGTCCTTTTTAAATAACTGAAAGCACCTTTTTATTTTGTGATAGGGATGGCCGTCATGGTAGATCCCCAGTGTAACACGAGATGAGCTTTAGTATCGGAAAGGGTATCAAAGTAGATCGTAAACCGTTCCATTTCCGGTGCATCGTTTACTGTGACTGCGGCTGGAACCCGAATAACATCTCTGGCTTCTTTATAGCCATATGCGCCCCAGGCCGGTCGGCCGTCAACCATAAGTTCATCATTTAGAATAAATGTCCAGTTCTCTCCGGGGATGGTAAACAGGGTATATGTTCCGGCGGCAACTTCCTTACCTCCAAATTTTACATCGTCGCTAAACGTGATGGTAGTTGCTTCATTCGCACCGGTTCTCCAAATCTGACCTTCGGGGGCGAGAGTGGCTAAATCACGATTTTTTAAACCCGGGCGACCGTAAGTAACGGTTACGGTAGTTGATCCGATATCCTGACTTACAGTTGCATTAGGACTGGGACGGTCTCCTTTTCCTCTTTCCTGAGCGTTAGCTGTTCCCGGCGATAAGAAAATCAAGAGTAGTAGAACAGAAGATATTTTAAGTAGTGATTTCATGATGCAATTGGTTAGTGATTAATTAGTGACATTGATTCAGATACAAAACGAAAACAATTCCATGAAAGATCGTTCATTTTGGGCTTAGAACAGCACATTAACGTAAGGGATTTTAGCTAGTCCGAATAATGCACCGGGATAAAAATTAAACTCAACTCCGGCATGCAGATAATTCAGATCGGGTAATTGTTGACCGGTTTGCATTATTCGTTGGCTGTAGGCACCAAAAAACTGTATACCTCGTATGGGTTCAAATTCCAGTTTAACGTCTACTTGATACCATTCATGAATGTCTCCGGCAAACAAACGTACGGTGTCTGTACCTCCGTTTTGGCCTTCAAAAATATCTCCGCCTACATCTTCAATCAGATTTCCGTTGGCATCAACTAGATTCATGCCCTTTTTAACTTTTCCAAGAGCTACGTCAATATAGGTTCTCCATGGCAACCATTGACGAACAGACACAAAGAACTCGCGGGAATTGGGGCCTCGTTCAGGCCCAAGTGGGGAGCCAAATTCATCATAGGCATTAAATCGCTGCCAGTGGGCATAAAAATATGGATCGATAATACTAGCCTCAGCATTTATGATCGTAGCAGTAGGTAAACTTAATTGAAATCCAGCCTGATAACTTACTACACCGTCTTCAGATGCACGTTTACCGGTTGGTTTAAAAATATCACTCCATTTTAACAGATCATCAATTCCAATGGTAGCATACAATTCCAGATTTCGGATAGGTCGTAAGGTTCCATCAAAAAACCAGATAGGATTGTCCTTGTCATTGGTTTCATATTCACCGAAGCGAAGGGGTAACAGAGGATTTAAATAGGATAGTTCAATCGGGCGATTTGAATAGATCAGAGACTCTGTAAATGCCATTGAGATCCAGGGAGCGGGGGTTATCTGAATCCGACGAAGAGCAAACCAACGATCAGGTGATATTCTGCTGAAAACCCCTGGAAAACCTTCTACCTCTACATTTACTGTGGGTGCTTTAAGAGCGCCATGGATAAAAGTGTATTGCAAATATTTGGTATCAAAATTAAAACGGATCCAATCAAAATTACCCGCATCTTGTCGTAAGATCATCGCTTCGCTACCACGGGTACCGTATTTGAGATCGCCATTACCGACATGCAATCCAAGATTTTTGTATTGAATGGTCGCATAAGCTTCTGCATAAAGGGTCGATAAAGTATTCGGTCTTCTTCCGTCAAAAGTCTGCCCCCACTCCGGGTGATACCTGAGTAATCCTTCTGATCCTACAGAAGGATTGAATACCTCTAAATGGCCACCTAAAACACCAAAAACTGTACCGTAGGTTCTCAGTGCTTTATACGATAAGGCGTTTACTTTATTCAGATCCTCGCTGTCGTCTCTTACAAATAATCGCCCACCCGAGAACATATAATCTACGGTCCATTGGATGGAATCGTTGTGGATCACAAAAAGATGGGGCTCGCGATTCGAAAGAAACAGGTTCGCTTTCCTTTTGATGGATGACTTAATGGTGTCATCCCATCCCTGTAAATATGTATCCTCTTTATCTTTACGAAGTTGTTCGGGTGAAAATTCCTGAATGTACCATTTCAGTAACTGCTGGTCGATTCCGGATAATTTTTCCGACTTTTCTTCCAACTCATACAATTCTGATAAGATCTGTTTTCTGGTTAGAGGCAGGCTTTCGTAGCTGTATTGGTTCAGATTTCCTTTAACCCGTTGCATATGCAGCCATTCATATACCTGATGCTTGGCCGGAACCAGCGAAACCTGGGCCTGCAAAGGTGTAAAAAACAGAGTGAACAGTAGGGCGCTGAAAATGATAAAATTGCGTGTCATCGTAGGATTTTATTCAATGATTCTGCAATGATACCCAAACTTTAGCAAAAGAGCCCAATTACAGGCTCTTTCTTTTTACTCAGATTGATCTTTTAACAGATACTTAAACTCTTTCTTAAACTTTTTCACCTTTGGGGCGATCACATACGAGCAATAACCGGCATTAGGATTATTATTGTAGTAATCCTGATGATAGTTCTCAGCTACATAATAATTCTTGAGTGGTTCTATAGTTGTTACAATTGGATCGTCCCAGAGTCCGGAAGCATCCGTTTTCTTTAGTGATTCTTCCGCAATATTCTTTTGTTCTTCAGTGTGATAGAATATAACAGAGCGGTATTGGGTTCCTACATCGGCTCCCTGCCGGTTTAATGTGGTTGGATCATGTGTGTGCCACAATACTTCCAGAAGTTCTTTATAACTTACAACCTCCGGGTCAAAAATAATTCTGGCCACTTCAACATAACCGGTTCTGCCGGAGGATACCTCACGATAACTTGGATTTGGAATGGACCCACCGGAATAGCCGGATTCCACATGTTCAACTCCGTTTACTAATTCAAATACGGCTTCCACACACCAGAAACACCCGGCGCCAAAGGTCGCTTCTTCATAATTTTTTTCAGGTTGTTGAGCCATAGAGGTATGCATTAAAAGTATTGATATAAAAAAGACGGATAAGAATTTCATAGTCATAGTATTTAATTCACCAAACACTATACGTGTGAATATTCATTCCATTGTCCCGGGCTAACAAAAGTCAGATATTTCTGAAACCGGATTTAAACAAAAAAGCCTGAACAATAAATATTGATCAGGCTTGTAAATATGTGCTCACGAATGGAGTCGAACCATCACGACCGTTAGGTCACACGCCCCTCAAGCGTGCGCGTCTACCAATTCCGCCACGTGAGCAGGAAAGGGCAGCAAATATACCGCTTTTATGATTCAAATTTCAATCACCGCAAAAGAAAATCCCAATACCTTTTCGTATCGGGATTTCTGCTGATTACCCTTCCTCTTTAGAGTAGGCCATCAGGCGTTGGCGAATATCGTAACGAATGTCCTCTCTTTTTTCGAGATATACCGAGTATTGATCTTTAGTAAGAACTTTGTGAATGGCTTGTTGATGTTCATCCCGCAGGTCTTTCATCATTCCACCTTTTTTGCGACGGTTTACTTTTTCGTCCCGTACTTCAGACATTTTTGTATTAAAAGTCTGATCTACTGCGATCAGTTCTTTCTTCTGTGCATCGGTCAGGCTCAGGTATTCATCAAATACAGAGACATGAATATCTGATCGTACCTCAGCCGGAATATTCATAAGAAGTTGTATGCGATCCCGGTCGGGGCGGTTTCGGTCTCCGCGGCGGTCATCATTTCCTCGTTTTTGTGCAAAGATCTGAGTTGAAAACAGTGCAGCAAGTAACACGATCAGGGAGGTTTTAGCTATTCGTTTCATGGGATTAAGATTTAGGTTATCAACCAAACAATTATACTACCCAAAGACGAAGCACTTCCCCTAATAGTTGAAAGTAAATTTCAGAATAGGAGAATCCTGATCAGATCACTCTTCTTCCAGCTGACGTCGAGCGTAATCGTTATCAGGATCGATTTTTAAAGCCTGTTCGTAGTAGGTCCGGGCTTTTTCATCCTGACCACCTTTTTTGATCATATCTCCCATGAGGATCCAGTTCTCAGCATCCTGAGGATCTGCTTTGATTCGTCCTATCAGGTAAGGAATTGCTTCCTGCCCCCGATCGGTCATCAACATAAGCATTACTTTATTTCGGTGAGCACCAGCTGAATCGGATACTTCTATCGCTTTATCGAAATCTTTTTCGGCTTCGTTCAGCTCTTCTTTCTGCATGAGTAAGCTGCCACGAAGATTATAATAGTTGCCATTATCAGAGGCTAGTTCCATGGCTTTTTTAATGGAAGTTAGGCTCATATCATATTGATTGAGCTGCTGCATGATGAGAGCCTCTAAGTAATAAGCCTCATGCGCCTCCGGATTCTCTCGTTGCAATTCTCTGGCTATGTCAAGACTGTGGTCAATGTCTTTGTCTCTTAATAATTCAAAACCACGACTTAATTTCTCTTCAAAATCCATGTATTACTCTTTTTTATCTGATAAATCTTCGTATTCGGCATCTTCAATTTGATCAAAATCCCGTTTTCCACTTCGGTTTTGTCCCTGAAATGGATTAAAACTTTGATTTCGCTTCTTGGAAGGTAAGAACAATCGCTGTATATATCTTGACAGCAGGTAAAAAAGGGCGATGAAAAATAGAAATTTTAACATAATCAGGGCGCTATATGAATATGAGTATTCGAGTGAATCGGGCGCTCAAAAATGTGCTCTTCGATATAAGTTAGATGATCACTGTTGTTAACAAAATCTATTTCTGTAGCGTTGATGAAGATTACCGGGGTTCGATTATAGTGATAGAAGAAATGGTTATAGGCGTTGTTCAGATCCTTTAAATAATCCGGGGTGATATGCTGTTCATAATCCCTTCCCCGTTTACTGATATTCTCCATCAGACGTTCTACCGAGGATTGAATGAAAACGATCAGATTTGGTTGGGCGGCAATCCCGGTCATTATATTGAAAATATTGTCATACAGCGCTAATTCATCTTCATCCAGATTTAATCGGGCAAAGATCCGGTCCTTATCAAAAATATAATCTGAGATGGTAAGCTGATGGAAGAGGTCGTTACTCATCATATTCTGCTGTTGTTTAAAACGGCTTGCAAGAAATGCCAGCTGAGTCTGAAAAGCGTATCTCTCACGGTCTTCATAAAATTTTGGAAGAAAGGGATTGTCTTCAAATTCTTCCAATACCAGTCGGGCCTTTCTACGTTCAGCTAATAAATGTGCCAGGGAAGTCTTTCCTGCGCCGATCACGCCTTCAATAGCTATAAAATCAAAATGATTAGACATTACCTACCATTCAAAATCTGTTCTTGTGATCATCATTGTTGGTGCATTTTCCACCATTGTTCCGATTGGCAACTGCGAGGACGGGTCTGTCCAGTCAGGCCGAATGTCTCTTAACGGGTATAAAACAAACAATCGGTGAGTGTATTCTGCATGGGGAATGATAAGGTTATCTGTTTCAACCACCAAGTCACCATAGGCAATAATATCGAGATCTAATGTGCGAGCTGTCCATTTTGGATATCGGGAAGGGCGACCTTGAATTTTTTCCTGCTCTTTTAAGAGATTGAATAATTCCTCGGGAGCCTTTTTTGTGTTGATCATAACTACGGCATTCAGGAACTCATTTTCGCTAGGTCCGATCGGCTCAGACTTATAGATGGGCGAAAAGACAGGAGGAGTATCCGAAATGGAGATGAGAAACTTTCCTGCTTTACTTAACTGAGCGTGCGGATCCCCCAAATTAGATCCCAATGCTATAATTACCTCGGCCATGACATAGTAACCTCAGAATATTCAGGTGAACTACTCATAGGAGGGTGTAGCTTGCGAACAGAAACAGTTAATTGTCTGATGTGTGAAAATTCAGCGAACAATAACTCCCCGATCTTAAAGGTCAGTGTTTCGATAAGATCGGCAGAGTCTCCCATCATTACTGTAGCAACAATTTCTTCAGCTTTTACATAATCAATAGTTTCCGGTAGTGAATCATTCTTTGCTGCTGTGGAAAGGTCCAGAATGAATTCCAATGAAACCTTAAAGGTATTTCCATGGAGTTTTTCCTGTTTAAATACTCCATGTTTTGCCTTGTAGGTAAGCCCGGATATGGTGAGCCGGTCGGTAGCCATTAAAGGGTGGCTACTTCTATGCGCTGATGCAATTCCTCAACTATGCGTTTGTGCTTAGGACTGGTGGAAATACGCTCTTCAACAGTAGAAATAGCATGAATTACTGTTGAATGATCACGTCCACCAAAATGCAGTCCAATAGTCTTCAGGCTGGATTTTGTGAAGTGTTTCGATAAATACATGGCGATCTGGCGTGCTTCCACAATTTCCTGTTTACGGGTCTTCTCACGAACTTTATTGGTATCGATACCGAAGTAATCACATACGTAATTCTGAATTGATTCAATCGAGATCTGAGTGTGCGACTCTTTAACCATGTCTTTAAGTACACGTTTTGCCATCGCAAGGTCGATATCGTCGATATTTTGAAGAGAAGCATGGGCCAGCATCTTAATGATGGCTCCTTCTAAGTCCCGCACATTAGATTTGAAATTGTGGGCGATAAACTCAATGATCTCAGGATCCAGCTCTATGCCATTGTCATCGGCTTTTCGTTCCAGGATCGCATATCGGGTTTCATATTCCGGCATTTGGAGGTCGGCACTTAATCCCCAGCTGAAACGGGAGATCAGACGTTCTTCAATGTCAGGTACATCTTTTGGAGCGCGATCACTGCTCAATATAATTTGTTTTCCATCCTGATGGAGGGCGTTGAAAATATGGAAGAACTCTTCCTGTGTTTTTTCTTTGCCACTAAAGAACTGAATATCATCCACGATCAATACATCAATATTGCGATAGAACATTGAAAATTCACTGGCCCGGTTATTTCTGATCGCGTGAACGAACTCATTTGTGAATGCTTCAGAAGATATATAAAGCACTGACTTCTCATCTCCGAACTTCTGTTTGATCCGGTTGCCGATGCTTTGAACCAAATGTGTTTTTCCTAGACCGGTAGGACCGTAGATGAAAAATGGATTAAACGAGTTACTTCCCGGATTGTCAGCAATAGCCATGGCAGCCGAACGGGCAAGGCGATTACAATCACCTTCTATATAGCGTTCGAAAACGTAGGAGCTGTTCAGATTGGAATCGATCTTGGTTTTCCTGATTCCGGGTATCACAAATGGATTTTCAATGCGTTCGGGAGAATATTCCGGATATCCGCTCATGTGTTGGTCCTGCACCGGTGGCATTGGGCGTTGTGGAAGGCGCACAGAACGGTTGTTTTCAAAATGATCGGATTTCTCCATAAGTACACTATACTCTAATTTTCCCTCCGGGCCAAGTACTTTTGCCAGAGTAGATCGCAACATGTTGTAGTAGTGCTCTTCCAGCCATTCGTACCAAAACTGACTTGGTACCTGAATGGTTAAGGTGTTATCGGTAAGATTAATGGGTTTGATAGGTTCAAACCATGATTTAAATTTTTGATAACTAATGTTGTCTTTAATAATCTCTAGGCATTTATCCCAGGCCGCTACAGCCGTATCCATTTGCAATTTTAAATCTTCCTCCAATGATCTTTAAAAATTCGATGAGCGAGTACAGTTATCCACAACCACAATTACCCTCTCAAACCGTTTCGCTGGCAGAAAATGATGAATTATCGGCGACTTGTCAAACGCGGATGTAACTGATATTGAAAAGTTATCCACATTTATTAATTGCGGATAATCTATTGCGGCCCAATGAGATAAAAAATATTTCTATGATTCATCAAAATTAACTTGACTTGGCATAACATTGCCCTAACATGCGAAAGAACAGGGTATAGGCGGAGTGAAGTTATGCTGTATTTTTTTTCCACAAGTTATCCACATTTTATTTTGGGTAAAATTTTACACTTCTTCAGGCTTGAACTTTCACAAATTCTTCACATATGTGGCGTGAATAAACCGGGGCTTATTATTGAAGTCTTCTACAACCTCGGCAGACCAATTTTCATCCGTAAACAGGGATAATACCTCTTCACTATAATGTTCATGGATCTCGAGAAATAATTGTCCTGATCTTTTTAAATGGAGCTCAGCAAAACTCCTGATAGCTCCGTAGATCTGTTTGGTTGACTTGCAGAATAATGCAAGCTCCGGTTCATAATCTTTTACCTCACGATCCAGAGAATCTTTTTCGTTCGGGAGTATGTAGGGGGGATTAGATATGATTACATCGAAAATATCGGTAGAGGCAAAGGCAGCTGGTTCTAAAATACTATCCTGAACGAAGTGTACCTCTGTATCATTTAAATCGGCATTCGATCGGGCTATTTGTAAAGCTTCAGTTGAAATATCGGTGGCCGAAAGCTCCCAATGAGGATTTTCTTTCTTTAATGAAATTGGAATGCATCCCGAACCTGTTCCAATATCGAGGCAGTTCAGGGAATTCTGTCTGCTAACCGACCGAAGAATATAATCTACAAGTTCCTCAGTTTCAGGGCGTGGAATTAACACATCAGGGGTAACTTTGATCCGGCAATTATAAAAATCCGTTTCGCCGGTTATATATTGCAGAGGCTCATGAGATGCACGTCGTTTTACGAGCGGTCGCAATTCTTCCAGTTCTTCCTGAGTGAGAGGGCGATCGAATAACAGGTAGAGATCCAATCTTTTAACTTGTAGCAATTCGGCAAGTAACCATTCAATACTGAATCGCCCGTTATCAATTCCTTTCTCCTCAAAATATGAAGTTGCCCACTCCAACATGGACAACACCGTCCAATCGGTGGGGGGCTTAGGCATGGTTAATCTTCTTCGGGAGTGTCAGAAACGCGTTCTTCCTGTACGGTAAGTCCATATCTTTTGGCGAAGTCGAAAATAAAATCCATTACGGATGTTTCGACATTCTGCTCTTCGGACAGCGAACTACCCCTAAAGCCCATGCGACCACCGGTTTTCTTTAGCAGGATCTTATTGAGTTTTGCATTATTCTCAAAAATGCAGGTCAACGTAACGCTCGAATTGATCTGCTTTTCATATTCCTCATATACAGCTACATAGAATTTGTCAGGAAGGTTGTCAAATTCGCGGGTATAAAGGAATTTGGGGGCGTACTCTTCAAACAATTTCGGAGCCATCCGGCTTAATGTTTGAGAGGGGCCAAAGACTAAATATGTAGTGTGTGAATTCATTCCGTTATCGGTCTGCTTTTTGTTCTGCGATACGTATCTTTAAAATCGACGGGAAAATAACATGATATATACTTAAGGCAATAAGAAAATGAAGTTTTTTTCGTTCAATCTTTGTTATACTACCGATCTGAAAATTAATATGCCTTCAAATGAAGAAAATTAGTATTGTTTTATCATTACTTACACTCATCGTAGTGCAAAGTTCCGCATACGCCCAATATGGTGAGCCTGAGCTGCAAACGGTTGAGAATCCTAAGAATCTGTATGATGAAGGGTATAAAACCGGGTTAGGATTCATATTCGGGCTTAGCGATTTCGGTTTTGGAACAGGAGTTCAGCTGCGAAAAGGGGTTAGTCCTTATACAGAAGCATTGCTGAATCTGGAAATAGCCGGGTTAAGGGATCCACGAGAACAAACATACATTGATTATTATTTCACCGGTGGGCGTACTATTCCAAGCAAGTACAAACGGGTAGTTACTTTTCCGGTTACAGTTGGCTTAAAACGCAGATTTTTTGCTAAGCAAGTTTCAGACAATTTCAGATTTCACACGGCCATGTCTTTTGGTCCTAGCATGGCTGTAACGTTTCCCTATTTCAAGGATTATAACGGGAATGGATTCCGGGATGCTAATGTATCGGTAGCCGAATTTGGAGCCTATGAACCAAATTATGATATTTTTTCAGGATGGAAAGATTTCGAGTGGAAACGGGGCTGGACCGGAGACCTCATACTCGGCATTGATTTTGGAGATAATTTCGCATCCTTACAAACTTTTCAGTTCGGGTATACCTTCTATTATTTTAAAGATGGTTTACAGATCATGGAACCCTTTGAGCCGGTGTATGACACTAACGGAAGTCTGGTGGATGAGAATGGTGATGGTCAATACGATGTACAGCCGTCTCACGATCCTACAAAGTATTTCGGATCAGCCCAGATCACCTTTATATTCGGATGGATGTGGGATTAGGCGAAATCCAAGCCTGTTAGATCTTTTACCCATTTTTCCGGATAACCAAGATCATTAAGGATCAGATCAGGTTCATAAGCTGCTAATTCTTCTTTAGAGAAGTTTCCGGTTGTAACGGCTACGCTTTTCATATTGGCGTGTTTGGCACATAAGATATCACGCGGAGTGTCACCGATAACTATAAACTTTTCAGGATCGGGTTCTATCTCGAGCATTTCTTTGATGGTGCTGATTGCAAGATGGGGGAGCCTATTACGGTCTTTATGGTGCTCTCCAAATGCTCCGAATGAGAATTCATGATGAATACCTGCGGCTTTTAATTTTATCACGGCAGCATCCGGGTAATTACCGGTAAGCAGCCCGGTTATAAATTCGGGCCTTGAAAAGAATTCGATCAACTCATCCACATGATTGTGACGCAGCACATGCTCTTCAGTAATTTCTTTTTCAAGACGTTTTAAATAAAGTTGCTTGAAGGTTTCGTACAGATCTCTATCATAATCGTGATTTACCAGAAATGAAGTAAGAATGTCGAAATCAGTTCTGCCCGAGAAAGGGTCCGATTCCATATCCGGATAATCTATGTTAAGATCGTTGATAATACTGCGCAACAACGGTCGGTTAAAGCTGGAATCTACTGTAAGGAGAGTCCCATCAATATCAAACAGGATGATCCAGGGATGAGCTAGCGTCAAATTTTTGCTGGAGTTTATTTAAAATTTACAATGCACAGCTAATTTACAAAATCTTATTGATCAATGGCTTTATGTACATGATAAATCGTGGTATTTTAAGCCGTCTTACTTATCGAACTAACAAAATGGAGATAAAATGAGTTTTATAGAAGATGTAGTTGCACGCCAGATAATTGATTCTCGCGGTAACCCAACAGTAGAGGTAGATGTTATTCTTGATTCCGGAGCACTGGGACGCGCTGCTGTGCCATCAGGGGCATCAACCGGCGAGCACGAAGCCGTAGAATTACGTGACGGAGACAAGGCGGTATTTCTGGGTAAAGGAGTAACTCAGGCAGTAGAAAATGTTAATACTGTGATCGCAAATGAATTAAGAGGACTACCGGTATTTAATCAAACCGACCTGGATGCTCTTCTTCTTGAATTAGATGGAACTAAAAATAAAGGCAAATTAGGTGCCAATGCCATTTTAGGTGTTTCAATGGCGTGTGCAAAAGCAGCTGCCAGCGAATTAGGATTGCCTTTATGGAGATATGTAGGTGGTGTAAATTCTAAAGTAATGCCATTACCAATGATGAATATCATCAATGGTGGTTCTCACGCTGATAATAGTGTGGATCTTCAGGAATTTATGATCATGCCTGCAGGGGCAACCTCATTCTCACATGCCCTTCAAATTGGTGCTGAAGTATTCCATAACCTGAAAAAAGTACTCGCAGGCAAAGGATACAGCACTGCGGTAGGTGATGAAGGTGGATTTGCTCCAAACCTGAAATCCAATGAAGAAGCGTTGGAAGTGATCATGACTGCAATTGAGAAAGCCGGGTATACTCCAAAAGATGACGTGCTTATCGCTCTGGATCCTGCTACCTCAGAATTTTATAACGCAGAAACCGGTCTTTATGAATTCAAATGGAGTGATGGTTCTAAAAAGGATACCGATGCAATGGTTGAATTCTGGAGCAATTGGGTAGATAAATATCCGATCATTTCAATCGAAGATGGCATGGCTGAAAATGATTGGGATGCCTGGAAAAAACTAACTGAAGCGATCGGCGATAAAGTTCAGCTGGTTGGTGATGACCTGTTTGTTACTAATACCGAGCGTCTCGCTACCGGTATCGAGATGGGAGTGGCAAACTCTATTCTCATCAAAGTAAATCAGATCGGTACCCTTACTGAAACCTTGGATGCGATTGAGATGGCTCACAAAAACAGCTATACCGCTGTGATCTCTCATCGCTCCGGTGAAACAGAAGATGTGACCATTGCCGACCTGGCTGTGGCAACCAATGCAGGTCAGATCAAAACAGGATCAATGAGCCGAACAGATCGTATTGCAAAATACAATCAGCTTCTGCGTATTGAGGAAGAACTTGGCGATTCAGCGATCTTCCTGGGTCACGACGCATTTGGCCTTAAGTAATAGCAATAGCTATTCGTTGTTTAAAAGCCTTCCAAATTGGAAGGCTTTTTTTATATCACACACATCCTGACGGTGAGAAAAATTATTAGCAATTACAGTAATTTGCGGGAATAATTATTACTGAAAATGACTTCTTTTTTCATGTTAAAAAAGTAAATTCAGGTATAAAGGAATTTTCAGGCGGAATACATATGGATATTAGATCAGCAATAAAAAGCCTGTCTCTCTTAGTGCTATTCATTGGGTTAGTTTCTACCACAGAGAAGGCGTATGCTCAACTTCAGATCAACGAACTTTCTGCAAGTAATAAAAGTATTGTAGCAGATGAAGAAGGGGAGTTTCCGGATTGGATAGAGTTATATAATGCGGGAGATACAATCATTGACTTATCAGGTTACGGGATATCGGATGAAGGGGATGATCTGTTTAAATATACCTTACCCGAAACCGAACTGTCACCGGGTGAATACTATCTTATGTTTGCCTCAGATAAAGATATTAGCGGGTACACCTCTTATTGGGAAACCGTGATAAGAAATGGGGATGCCACCCGATATATAATCCCAAATTACAGTACCCCTGATTATTGGATCAATAAAACTTTTGATGACAGATTGTGGGAAGATGGAATTTTTGGGATCGGCTATGGCGATAATGATGATGCAACTACAGTTCCTGCAGGAACCGGAGCGGTCTTTAGCAGAACCACTTTTATGATCGAAGATCTGAATGCTGTGAAGCGGCTACTACTTCATATCGATTTTGATGATGGTTTTATCGCTTACATTAATGGTGTTGAAATTGCCCGGGAAAATATAACCGGGGAGGCTCCTCTTCCATACGATGCATTCGCGAGCTTTTATACAGAGCCAAAATTAATAAGAGGGGAAGAGCTGGAGGGTTATTTCATTGATAATTTTAAGGATTTTCTGGTTGAAGGTGAAAATGTGCTGGCTATACAAATGCATAATAGTAGCACAAATTCATCAGATCTTACTCTGATTCCATTTCTCAGTATTGGAACAGAAACCCTAAATTCTGAATCTAGAGGGGTGGCTGGTGAGATCCAGCTGGAGGAATTTCAGGTCGTTTATCCGCATTTAAATTTCAAATTAAGTGCTGGTGGCGAAACCGTCTATTTAACGACACCGGATTCGGTGGTGGCCGATTCCGTTAGTTATCCTGAATTATTGGTGGATGAGTCATACGGTCGGCTTTCAAATACCGGAGATTGGCGCATATTCTCGGAGCCTAGTCCACTTAATGAAAATGCGGAATATGGGTATGATGAACGTTTACCGGCACCGGAGCTTAGTTTAGTTTCCGGCACCTACAATGAGCCATTTTACTTATCCTTAGCAGATACTACCTATGCCGATCATATCTATTTTACGGTAGACGGTAGCGAGCCACTTAGTACGGGTTTAAAATATGGTGTAAATGCCCGTTACATCTCTAAGACCTTTACTCTTCGGTTCAGAACAATTCAGGAGGGGAAGTTACCAAGCCCGGTAGTTACACATACTTATATTATTGGTGAAGGACATGACCTGCCGATTGTATCCATTTCTACTGCACCGGGGAATCTGTGGGATGATGGGTACGGTATATACACTGACGGGACCAATGGAGTTTCCGGAAATTGTACTGATACTCCTGTAAACTGGAATCAGGACTGGGAAAGGCCGGCAAACATAGAGTTGATCGAAACTGATGGGAGTTCCGGATTTAATACCGGTGCCGGGATCAAGATATTTGGTGGTTGCAGCAGAGGAAATCCACAGAAATCATTTTCAGTATTTTTCAGAAGTAACTACGGAGCGAATGAGCTGGAATACAAGCTTTTTGAAGCTAAGGATATTGATAAATTTCAAGCCCTGGTTTTAAGGAATGCCGGTAATGATATGACCTCGCAGGGTAGCTCACATTTCAGAGATGGACTCATGAGTTCATTAGTATCAGATATCGATATAGATCTGCAGGCTTTCCGCCCTGCGGTGCTGTATCTGAATGGAGAATATTGGGGTATTTATAATATTCGTGAAAAAGTGAACGAGCATTTTATTGAGTCGAACAGTAATGCAAACTCTGAAAATATTGATCTGCTTGAAGGTGATGGTTGGGTGATTCACGGAACCAATGAAAAGTACAGGGAATTGATACAGTACCTCGAAAGTAATGACTTGTCTGATCCTCTGGTCTATGCCGAAGTGGAAAATATGGTTGATATAGAAAATTATATCGATTATATGGTTGCGCAGATCTATTACGCTAACACAGACTGGCCGGGAAATAATATCAAGTTCTGGAGAGAACGTAGCGAGACCGGAAAATTCAGATGGATCTTGTATGATACGGACTTTGGCTTCCATCTCAATTATGGAGGGCACACAGATCATAACACGCTTGAATTTGCGCTTGAACCTAACGGACCTAATTGGCCAAATCCATCCTGGTCAACTTTTATTCTTCGCAAAATGGTTACCAGCGATATTTTTGTACAGAAGTTTGTGAATAGAATGGCAGATCTGCTCAATACAAATTTCGACCCGTATAACGTAGCAAAGTTTATAGATTCCCTATCCTCAAAAATAGCTGATGAGATCCCTAATCAGATAAACAGATGGGGCGCCAGTGAGGAAACGTGGGAAGGAGACCTCGTTACATTGAAATATTTTGCCAGGTATCGTCCACAATATGTTGAAAATCACTTCAGAAACAGATTTGGGCTCGATGAATTAACAGAACTTACAGTAAACGTATCGAATGTTGAGGCAGGACAAATTAAAGTAAACAGATTAAAGCCTGATACGTATCCGTGGAGCGGGAAATATTTCGGGAATATGCCGGTAGAAGTCACTGCAATTCCTCAAAAGGGATATCAGTTTAAGCAATGGACCGGGGCAAGTAATAGCACTGAATCATCCATTCAGATACTTCCCGGTAGTTCTGTTAAGGCAGTATTTGAAGTGGCCAGTGGAGCCGGCAGTGAGATTGTGATAAATGAGATAATGTACAATGGTGCTGATGATAATGATCCCGGCGATTGGGTTGAATTGTACAATCCCGGAGCAAGCTCTGTGAATATAGAAGGGTGGGTACTGAAAGATGAGGATGACGAACATGAATTTATATTCGAATCCGGGACCACCATTGCTGCAAATTCATATCTGGTCGTTGCACAGGATAAAGCACAGTTCGAAAGTGTGGTAAGTTCTGTAACTCCTATTGGAGATATGGGGTTTGGTTTGGCCGGAGGTAGTGATCAGGTTCGCTTATTCGATCAATCAGGAGCTTTGATCGATTCATTACAATACGACGATGAAGACCCATGGCCAAGTGGACCAGACGGAACCGGGTATACTCTTGAACTGGTAAATGCGGAGGCAGATAATGCCGATCCTGTAAACTGGGCCACGTCCATCGACTTAGGAGGTAGTCCCGGAGCAGTGAATGGCAGTATAGTTTCTGTGGATGATGAGGACAAGCAGATCCCTGATTCTTTTCACTTATACCAAAATTATCCCAATCCATTTAATCCTTCTACACAGATCAGTTTTGATCTGCCACAGAGTTCTTTTACAAGGTTGACTGTATACGATATGCTTGGAAGGAAGGTCTCCAGTCTGGTAAATGAGAAATTGGTAGCAGGTAGTTATTCCTACCGTTGGGAGGCAAGTAATTATTCAAGTGGTTTTTATATCTATCGATTAGAAGCATCAGGAAAGGTCAGAACCGGTAAGATGTTGCTGATCAAATAAAAGATTAAAAGGAATTTATTACTGATTAGTATTCAGAGACCGTATCTTTACGTTCTTAATTTGAATATGATTTCTGTATGAGACGACTTTTATTTCCCCTTCTACTTTTATTTTTAAGTACAACAGTATTTGCACAAAATGATCAGATCGCACCCACTCTTACGGGGGAAGAGTTGATCGATTATCTGCAGGAAAATTATTCTGTGACCAATCCTAAAGGGTATGACAGCGCCCGCGATGCTATGTATGGAAACATAGACAATCATGACGGGCAGGTAACCGGCGTTTACACCGGATATACCATTACCACCAATAACAGAACCGATGCCTACAATAAAGGGATTAACACAGAACACACCTGGCCTCAGGGTCTGTTTGACAGTAATGAACCAATGCGAGGGGATATTCACCATTTATTCCCGACTGTGATCGATGTAAATGGTGATCGGTCAAACTACCCGTTTGATGAAATCCCGGATAGTCAGACAGATCGTTGGTACCGGTTATTAACCGAAACAACTTCGATTCCAACATCAAATATTGATGAGTACAGTGAGCTTGATTCGGGGCGTGCCTTTGAACCACGCGAAGACCATAAAGGCAATGTCGCCCGGGCCATCTTCTATTTCTGGACCATCTATCAGGATAGAAGCAATGTAGCTGACGATGCTTCCTTCTTTAATGGAATGAAAGATGTACTCTACACCTGGCATTATGCCGATCCGGTAGATGATGCGGAAGTGGCTCGTAGTTTGGCTACGGAACAGGTGCAAGGCAACAAAAACCCATTTGTGCACGATACTTCGTTAGTGCGCAGAGCTTATTTTGGAGGAGGTGCTATCCAGCAGGATGAAGTACCGAACCCCGTAACCGGAGAGATCATCAGCATTAATAATCCTGTATTTAGTCTTGAGTATGTGGAGGAGGGAAATCTGAAATCAGTCAATTTTCTGTTTACGAACGATATGGCGACCGAAGATACGGCCGGAAATGCATTTACATTTACCGATTATTCTGCCATCTACAAAGCCGAAGTGGTCTGGGAAGCTGGTAGTACTTCGGATGAATATATTGCCACTTCGGTTAAAGTAATACAGTTCAATGAAAATGATGATGATACGGTGATCACTGGTCCAACAGCCACCTCAAAGGGACTGATCCTTACCGGTGTTGTTGATGGTCCGCTTGATGGAGGCTTACCTAAGGCTATCGAATTGTATGCGACAGAAGATATACCGGACCTCAGTGTGTTTGCACTTGGAGCCGCTAATAACGGTGGTGGTTCAGATGGGGTGGAATTTGTTTTAGAAGGATCGGCAGCAGCAGGGAGTTACATTTATGTGACTACTGATTTTTCTGCGTTCAATACATTCTTTGGATTTGAAGCCGATCTGGAAGACACCTACGAAGCAGATAATATGGCTGCTGCCGCTGTTAACGGAGATGACGCGATCGAGTTATTCTATGATTCTACCAAAAGCTTTTCAGAACCACTCTCAGTGATCGATGTTTTCGGAGATATAAATACGGACGGGTCCGGAACCACTTGGGATTACGAAGACGGATGGGCTTACAGAGTTGATTACACCGGACCAGACAGCACGGTATTCAATGAATCAAACTGGGTATTTTCAGGATCGAATGCATTGGATGGTGAAACTTCGAATTCAACGGCCGCGCAGCCATTTCCTGCAGGTACTTTTAAGTATTCCGGTGGCACATCGGTAGTAGAGGAGATGGATGCTCCATCCAATATCTCCTTGGAGCAGAATTATCCCAATCCTTTTAATCCGCAAACGACCATACGGTTTAATCTAGATATGCCGGGTAAGGTGAGTTTGTCTGTGTATAATTTGTTGGGGCAAAAAGTCGCCGTTCTTGCTAACGAGGTTTTCTCAGCAGGAACTCATCAAAGAACGTTCAATGCAGCTAATTTTCCTTCCGGTGTTTATATGTATCGATTGGAATTCAACGGTGTGCAATTGACACGAAAAATGACCCTGCTCAAGTAACGGTTGTTATAAACTTAGGCTGATTTTATCACTCATATTTCCTATACTGATAGCAATAGGTTTTGTTAGCAATCACTAATGTAGAAAATATGGGTAGAGTGGCTTCAGCTGAGGTAGTACAGCGGAATAGAATGGTAAATAATGCGGATTGGGAGATCATACTTACCGATCCCAGTCTCAATAAGTTCAATTTTGGGGGAAATATTCCTCAGAATTACATCATGACTGATATCATATCTCCAATGGGGGAGAAGTCCATTCTTTATAATACCGTATCGCAGGAAGGGGGCACTTTGTGCATCGGTCTTGACCTGTTCAATGTTGACCAGGCAAACGTTGCCTCTATAACCGTTAAGAGCGTCAATCAATTCTTTAGATCATGGAAGGTTAAACTTCGTGACAATAGAAACGGGAAAATTTATAACGTTTCAAATGAAGAGCAGATCATTCTTACCGAAACACTAAAAGTAAACAAAGTGTTTATGGTTGGGTTTAAGAACGGGGAAACAGAGTCCCGTAAAAACTGTGTGTTTGAACTGGAATTAAGCCGGTAGTGATCTCAGATTTCAGATCTGATTTAAAAAAGTAGACAGATTAATATCCTTATCGAGATCCAGTTTTTTTCGTAATCTATATCTGCTTTGGTCCACACTTTTCGGTGATATATTCAAAATACCGGAAATTTCTTTTGAGCTGAGATTCAACCGAAGTAATGCGGCCAGCCGACGTTCCTGATTAGTAAGATCCGGATGTTTGTGTTCAAGATTTTTGAAAAATCCTTCGCAGGCCTGTTCCACCTGTATTTCAAATTCCTCCCGATCTTTATTGATCATCAGGTTCTGATAGATCCTGGAACCAAGTTTGTTTATATGTTTAATGGCGTCTTTACTTTGCACATCCATCCTGAGATCTGCCATCTCTGATTTTACCTGCTCCAGAAAATCATTCTTTTCAACTATGTGCAGAGCATAATTAGTGAGCTCCTTCTGTAAGTTTTCTTCTCGTAATTTGGAGTTTGCCAGTTCTTCTTCAGCGAGATGTTTTCTGGATTCAGCGATGAGTTTATCTTTTTCAAGTAATTCAAATTCCTTCTCTTTTTTTGCTCTGAACCACATAAACCCGGATCCTGCCAGAATCAACAGAAAGCCTAATGAACTAACAATTGCCAGAGAGCGTGCTTTCTGGGCTTTGTTCTCGGTTTCAAGTAGAGTGATCTCCTGCTCTTTCTTTTCTGTTTCGTATTTAGCTCTCATTTCAGCTAACCGCTCATTAGCATCCATGTTCAACATGCTGTCCTGCAGTGTCTTGTACTCTTTATAGTGATACATAGCACTGTCTAATTGATTGAGTTGCTCGAAAGCCGCAGAGATATTCTGATGGGCGTCTTTCATTTCATAGACGATATCCATCTCACTGGCTATGTTAAGGCTCTGGCGGGCATACTCCACGGCTTCGTCAAATTCACCCCGATTCAAATGTACCGTACTCAACACTTTTAAAGGATAGGTCATCATAACACGGGCGTTGTGCCTCCGGGCGATCTCCAATGCTTTTTCACTGTATTCAATGGCTTTTACTTCATCATTCAAATGTGCATAAAGCATCCCCATATTCAGATAGATCGAAGCCTGAGACATTTCAGAGCCATGAATCTTCATTATATCGAGGCTTTTCTGATAATAGAGCAGAGCGCTGTCCTCACGCTGAGTTTCGTAATACACATTCGCCATGTTATCATACAGTTTTGCGCGTAACACGATATTCTCGTGTTTATCAAGAATGTCCATCACATCATCGAAATAAGCGAGGGCTTCATCATACTTAAACTGAATGAAGTAGATATTCCCAAGCCGGCGCAGAATATTGGCTTTCAAAAAATGATAAGATGTGGGAGAAACAACCTCTCTGGCCCGGGTTAATGTGTTGAGTGCTTTTTCATAAGAAGAATCACGGATGTAGGCAGATCCAAGAAACATTAGCGCTTTGGACAGATAATAGGGATGGTCAGTATGTTCAGCTAACTCAACGGCCTTAAGGGCAAAATAAGTGGCAGTATCCGGCTGTGTTTGCTGATAGTCATTTGCCAGATCGAGATATGCATTTACTTTTAAGGTATCCGTACCGGAATACACGATCACTTGTTTAAGTGAATCGCGATAGACAGTCTGTGCCGCAGCTGAACGACCAAATAGAGGTACTACAGCCAAGATGTATAGATAAAGAAGTGATCTCATTGTAACCCTGATTAGCGAATTGATATTCTGAACGCCGTAATCTTACTAAATACCCGGCTTAAAATAGCAGGATTTTATCTCTACAAAATCTCTACAAGAACATTTTATGGGATGTCCGGAATGTATTATGGGGCAACAAAAAGCTGTTTTATGAATAAAAAGGACAGTTTTTTAAAAATGATCATGATCAGAAAGTTGGGCAGAATGACTTTTTAGGAAATGATCTTTGAGAGTAGGTGAAAATCTATCTCTACAAAATCACTACCTGCAATTTTAATGGCTGTATAGATAATTAGATTTACTGTAGAGGTATGAAACCGTATCAATTACTACCAATATGAATGTGGCTTATCAAACATCCGGACACCGAAGCAAAACGGTGCACAGTTCCTGGGTGATCGAACTCAATGATCTGAGTACAGATCAGGCTTTACTGGGATTCCAAATGAGTGGGAACTATGTGATGGTAGGTATTACATCGCCCATCAACGAAAATAAGATATCGGTGCACTCACTTCCGGAAGATGAGTGGACAGAATTACACATTCCTTTAAACCTGCAACATTGCGACGCCCCTCTAAAAGGGAAGATCAATTTTTGCGGATTATCAAAGCTTCACAAGAGTTGGAGCGTTCAAATGATCGATCATCGTACCGGAGCAGTTTATGAGATCAATGAGATCGATCATATTCAAATTGAATTACCAACCAGGATCAATAACAAAGGGAAATTGAAATTACTGGGGTATTCGAAGGATGAGGCCCGATGCCCGGCATTATTCGAACTGCTGATAACAAAATAAACACAGAAGACGAACAGAGCTCCGCGCGGTATGTATGTCCGGCCATAACTGAACACGACCCGGCGAACAAGGCAGGTACATGCTACCCGCGGACCTTTTTATAAATGATGATTTAATTAGGCGCTAAATATTGGTACTATTGGCGCATGCTAATCCAGGAACTAGAACTGCTCAATTTCAGAAATCATCAACATACAAAGGTTGATTGGGCCCCCCATTTAAATGTTATAACCGGACCGAACGGGGCAGGAAAAACAAGTCTGATCGATGCGATCCACTACCTGTGTATGTCGAGGAGTTTTGTTTCTTCTTCGGATATGTACGTGATCCATAAAGGGGAAAGTTCTTTTATGCTGAAGGGGCGTTTTAACGGTTCTATCCGGGCAGATTTTGAAGTGAGTTGTAATTATTCCCGGGGGGATGGTAAAAAGATCTTTGTAAATGACGGACCGCTAGACCGGCTCTCGGATCTTATCGGGGTGGTTCCGGTGGTGGTACTTTCACCAGACGATAAAAAACTTACGCTGGAAGGACCTGCTGAACGACGATCATTTTTAGATTCGTTTATCAGTCAGATCTCTACCGGATATCTGAGGGATCTGATCGACTACAGGCGCATACGTAAGCAGCGGAATACCTTACTGCAGGATTTTACCGGTGGTGGTCACCTTCTGGAGATCTATCTGGAACCGTGGAATAAGCAATTAGTGGAAACGGGCTCAAGGATCGTTGCCAAGCGACACGAAGTTCTTCAGAATTTTAAAAGTTATCTGGAGAAAGATTATGCGATGATCTCCGGAATGAACCTGACCACAGGCCTGGAATATCAGACATTTTGTGAGCCTTCTTCCGATCCCAAAGAGATCGAAGAATGCTATTACGAATTACTGGAAAAGAATCACGAAAAAGAAATTGAGCGGGAACAAACACTGATCGGTCCGCACCGGGATGAGATCATTTTTTATCTGGACGATTTTGAATTGCGCAGATTTGGTTCTCAGGGGCAACACCGCTTGTTTGCACTGTCCCTTAAACTGGCGCAGCTTCACTATTATTCGGAGGAGTTAGACGATCTGCCCATTTTTATGCTCGATGATGTTTTTGGGGATCTGGATCTGAGTAAGACAGAAATTTTATTACAGGCACTTCAACATCATAAAGGGCAAACATTTATCACCTCAGCGAATCCCATTCCCTTCGAAGATTTCGTAACTTTTGATGGTACAAACAATCGGTTCTATACCGTGCAAAATGCCGAAGTGAAAGAATCAGGCAAAAGCTAACAAGCATCACTACTTCAGATAATGAACTTCGATAAACCCAAAAAATTAAGCGATTCACTGCAGGATTATCTGGAACGGTTTCCTCAAAAGAAGAAACTGAAACAAGGTATGATCCTGGCTGCCTGGCAGGAAGTGGTGGGCGAAAGGATCGCGTCACAAACAAAAGAGGTGCATTTTGAAGGGAATAAGCTGGTGTGTAAAGTTAATAATGCTGTTTGGAGGCATGAAATTCACGCAAACAGGTTCAGTATTGCCAAACGGTTAAACGCGAAGGTAAAAGGACAGGTGGTGGCAGATATAATCGTAAGGGCATAGTTGTTTATGCCCGCCACCGAATCTATATTTGAGCACTATGTCGGCTTCCATTAAAGAAAAAATATTACTCTCGTTTAAACGGATGTTTAAGCTTGGTATTCCTCCGGGAACCAACGAAAACGACCTGAGAGCAGCACGCCGGGAACGCATTTTCGTATTTGTGATCGCTTACATAATGGCCTTGAGTATGTGGTTCGTGGTTAATCTGAACAGCGATTATAACATTACGGTAGACATTCCTGTTGAAGCCGGTGCCATCCCGGACGATATGGCTCTTATTAATACACTTCCCGACGAGGTACAGGCCGACATTAGTGGAAATGGATGGAAGCTGGTTAATTTGTACAATAATCCACCCAGTGTGTTGATCGATCTGAATGAAGGGGAAGTGAATCTGTTTGATCAGGTTCGGCAGCGATTTTCGGTAGAACAGGATGTTTCGGTGTTAAAGGTAAGTCCGTTCATGGTTACTGTGGCTCTGGAAAAAAAAGTATCCAAAAAAGTGCCCATTACCTTACATACCGACATTGAATATATGAACAGGTATGGTTTAGTTGGAGATCTCTCGATATATCCGGATAGTATCACCGTAACGGGAGCAGAATCTCAGATCTCAGAAATCAGAAATTGGGTGATCGAAGACACCTTAAAGATGAGAAATGTCCGGGAGGATATAGATCTGATGATCCCGATTCGTACCTCGTCTGAACTTATCACAACTTCCATTGATCAGGTGGAGGTGAAGGCAAAAGTCTCAGAATTTACGGAGGGCGAATTAACGGTTTATATTAAAACCAGAAATTTGCCCAGAGGTCAGGTCATCAATTATAATCCTTCTGCAGTTTCCATTCGGTACGACGTTCCGATCGATTTTTATACAGAGGTTCAAAAAATGAGACCGTATGAAGTTTATGTGCCTTATTCTGAGATTTTGGAGGATTCAACCGGTTTTGTAACTCCTGATATTGAACTGAAAGCTACCGACTATGAGATCCGGCTCCGAAGTTTTCAGCCCAAAGCTGTCGCATATTTTAGTGTGCTGGATCAGTGATCGCTAGTGTGGTGATATAAGTTGATACTGAGATCAATTCATCATCATAAGATCACTTCACCGCTTCAAATGGAGCAATAACCTTTTCAACGGCATTGGTTCCATCAAAATAAGAGAGAACCTTTAGCATCACTTCGTCGACAAGTATGTCCGGGCAGGATGCACCGGAGGTGATAGCAATTTTGAGTGGCTCCTGAGTTTCAGGAAGCCAGTTTTCAGAATTCAGGATCTCTTTTTTCCATTGATCAAAGTGCTGAATCGTTGAGGTGGACTTCAGTTCATCAGCATCTCTCACATGATATGTCGGGAAAGAATGCTCCAGAATTTCAACCAGGTGCATGGTATTGGACGAATTATAACCGCCTACAACCAATGCCAGATCAGCGTCGGTTTCGGCAAGTGCCAGAGTGGCCGATTGATTTTCATTGGTAGCATAACACAGCGTGTCGGTGGTATCGGCAAAATGATCGAGGATATCCGCTTCTCCAAATTGCCGGATAGTAGCTTCTTTCAGAATATCCATCACTTCCTGAGTCTCAGTAGCCAGCATCGTAGTTTGATTGATCACTCCGAATCGGCGTAGATCTTTCAGAGGATTGAAATCAGGGGTGGATTTATGGCCAAAATACTTTTCAAAATCGCTGAGCGGCCGTTCCTCAGTCATGATCTCAGCCAGAATGTTTGCCTCTTCAGGATTCAGAACTACGACCACTTGCGAATGACTGGCACTGTGCGAGAATGTAGCCCGGGTTTCTTCGTGGCGATGTTTTCCATGTACCACTAGCGCGTAGTCCTTTTTACCGAGCTGTTGTCCCCGTTTCCAAACTTTCTCTACGAAAGGGCAGGTGGTATTGAATTCGTACGGATCGATGCCAACTTTTTCCAGCTCTTCTGCAATTTCCAACGTTGTTCCGAATGCGGGTACAATCACGATGTCTTCCGAAGACAGCGAACGGATAGGGATGCGCTCGGTGCCATCTGTATCAAATAAAAACTGAACGCCCCGCCCCAGCAGATCTTCATTCACCGTAGGATTATGGATCATCTCGCTAAGCAGATAAATATTCTTATCCGGATTTTCCTCAACAGCCCGATAGGCAATATCGATGGCATTTTCCACTCCATAACAAAAACCAAAAAACCGGGGAACGTAAAATTGGACCGGACCAAAATCGAGCACCGTTGGTTTCAGATCTTTCTTCATCGGGTCGGTGATCTTAGTAGCCTCCTTCACTTTACGGATGATCGGAGACTTGTACATGTCAGGGATCTGGAATTCTTTACGAGCCAAGAGTAGTTAATTCGTTTGGAAGATTAATGGTTGAACAAATATAAGAAGGTAGCGTTCTAACATCAGATAGATTTGATGAATTCACCAGATAATCTTACCTGATTTATTTATTTGGGAGTAACAGGTCTTCCAAAAAGAAAGCAGATAATTCGGATCGTCCCGACAGCCCGGATTTGGAATATATCGAGTTTGCCTGTGTTCTTACGGTTTTTACACTTGTGCTTCTTACATGGGCTATCTCCTTTAGGCTAAGACCTTTCAGTAATAAAAAAGCCACATCCTTTTCTGCTTTTGTAAGTTCCCAAACGGTGAGTTGTTTATCAATCTCTTTGCTTAATCCTTCTACATAGCTTCTTGAGAGCTTTTTCCATTTGAGGGCTTCATGCTTAAGTTCTGCGCTAAATTCCTGTTCTTTTTCCAGAGTACGTTTTAATCTGATCTGTCCCCTTAACAGATAGTAAACACCGGAAAGAGCAAAAACAGCAATAATACCCTCAATGATAATATGCCACCAGGCAACTCCATCAAAATAATCAGTATAAATATCAATGGAAGTCAGAACTGTGATTGATATCAGGATCAGGGAAATAGCTATTCGTTCATTAACTTTCATATTCAATTAGTCATCATCATCGTCTTCATGCCTTCTTTGCTCAAGATAAGAAGCTCCCTCATGTTCACCATCTTCATTTTCACCTAACTGTAGCTGATTGCCAAACAGTGCAAGTGTTTGTGTAGTTTGATCATAATTTGAATATATATATCCCATCCACGAGAAACTCAGTATTAGGAAGATGATTGCAATGAAAGGACGGTTGGATGTTATCCCTGACTCGCCGGAAATCGATCTCTTTTTACCATCTAACATACTCGACCATAAGGAGTCTTTGTGGCTAAAATGGTGATATATGATACCAACAACATGAGCTACAACTGTAAGTAGAAATAAATTGGCCATGATCTCATGGGCTTCCTCAAAGAACTCAGATTCATAACCCAGCGCCATGTTGACCCCTGTAATTCCTAAGCCAATGGTAAGGGCAAACATTAATAGAGCAGCATAACTGGAAGCCGGATTATGACTCAGATATCTCTTTGTTTTACCAATAAGGAGCTGTTTGCCATAGAGGATCAATTCTTTTGGGTTAAGCTTAAATGAGTTAAATCGGGCATATGTAGTGCCGATGATGCCCCAAATTATTCTGAGTACAAGAACAAAAAGGAGAGATAGTCCGGCCATCATATGATAGCTAAATAATGGACTGTCGTCATCTAATAGCTTGGCAATAGCAAAGGCGACAAAAAATAATAAGGCAAAAAGCCAGTGAAAGATCCGGGTAGGGTAATCGTATGTAGTAGTTTTTTCCATAGTGGTTCAGGTAATTGAATTTCACTTAATCTGGAAAAAACCTGTTAATTACGCATCGGTCATTTGGTGTATATTTGTCGAATAATTTAGAAATGAACTGAGCATTCTATTGTACGAGCAGAAATCAGCTATACAAAATGAAGGGATGAATTGAAGGTATAAAACATTCTAAAATCCACATTCAGACAGGAAAATTTAATCTCAATAGCACTGCAGGCGACTACGCAGCGTCTTCAATATCGCCCATTTTAACCCCTACGAGTCGACTAACCCCTGTTTCAGGCATGGTTACGCCGTACATCATTTCAGCCTTGCTCATGGTCTTTTTGTTGTGCGTAATGATGATGAACTGCGTATCATGGCTGAATTCCTTGATCATCTTTGCAAAGCGTTCAATGTTCGCGTCATCTAAAGGGGCGTCAACTTCATCCAGTACACAGAATGGAGATGGTTTAACCAGGTAGATCGCAAAGAGCAGGGCGATCGCAGTAAGTGTCTTTTCCCCACCGGATAGCTGTGAAATCCCCGAAGGTCGTTTTCCCCGGGGCTGAGCTTTGATCTCGATGCGGGCTTCAAGCGGGTCTTCCACATCTTTTTCAATGATCAGATCGCAGTAATCATCCTCAAAGAATAGTGTTTTAAACACTTTCTGGAAATTGGTCCGGATCTGTTCAAATGTTTTGTTGAAGCGCTCGGTGGCTGTGGAATTGATCTCATCAATAGTAATAAGCAACTGCTCTTCGGCATTATTAAGATCTTCGATCTGCCCTTCGTAAAAATCGAGACGTTCTTTCTCCTCCTCGTATTGTTCGATCGCCAGTGGGTTTACATCTCCGATGGAATTCAACTTCTGCCGTAACCAGCCGATGCGTTGTTTTACTTCATCCGGAGTTTTATCCGCGGGCATTTCAGCACCTTCGATCTGCTTCATCAGGATTCCATAGGTCTCCCAGATATGATCTGAAAGTCCCTGAATCTGCATTTCCATTTTTTCCTTGGCCATCTGTAAATGGTGGACCAATTCCATATTCACTTCCCGCTGGCGCCGGATCTCTTTCAGATTCTTTTCGATCTCATTGATGGTTCCGCGTTTTTTGGCCGCGGCTTCCTGTGTTTTAGCCAATTCTTCGTCGGCTTCTACCTTCAACTCCTGATTGATCGACAGTTCTTCTTCAAGGGCTTCGATCTTTGCGGTATAGGTGGAAATATTCTGCTTCGACTGTTCGCTCAGTTTACTGCGGTTCTCAATTCTGGACTGCACACTCTGAATGCCGGTTTCGGCTCGCTTAACATCCCGTTCGTGATTATCCACTTTATTTTTAAGATCCTGATGTTTTAGCTGGGCATCGTTAAAACGACCCTGGGCAATTGCCCGGTCTTCTTCCAGTTCCTGCAACAGATTCTTTTTGTCGGATAACTGCTCATCCAGCTTCAGCATTTTCTCTTGTAGTTCGCGTTGTTTAGGCTGAATGGATTCCAGTTCTTCCTGCGCAGAACCCTCACTGCTTTTCAGGTAATCTTTTCGGTTTACCAACTCGGTGATATTCTTTTGATATACCTGAATTTTTGAGCTCAAACTGTGTTGTTGTTGCTCGTGTCGGCGAACTTCCTGCTCTTTTTCTTTCAGTGACCTGCTAAGTGCCGGGAGGTCGAGTTTTTCATATTTAGCAATGATCTGTTCGAGATAATCTTCCAGCTTTTCAATTTCTTTCAGCGTCTGTGCCTCTTCCTTTTCCAGACGCTCGATCTTATCCTTTAAACCCACTCTGATCCCGGTATTCTTGCTTTTACTGCCACTTTGATAAAAGCGCGAACCGGTGATCACTTCTCCCTGATAGGTTACTCCTGTTCCGGCTTTTCCTTTCAGAGTCTGAAAGGCTTCTTCAACCGATTCAAATACCAGAACCTGTCCAAGCAATAATTGTTTTAAAGCGGAATACTGTGGTTTGGTCTTTACATGATCGAAAAGAGATCCGTCCGACACCTCGTAGGTTGCCGCTAATTGATCCAATGGAATAAAAGTAGCACGACCTTTTTTATTCTCCCGGAGGATACCGGCGGCCCGTTTGGCTTCATCCAGCGTGTTTACCACCAGATAATTCATCGAATTGCCCAAAACTGATTCCAGAGCAACGGCATGTTTTTCATCCGTATCAAGGATATCGGCAACCGTGGTAATACCTTTAAAATCGAAGCGATGGTTTTCCAGCAAATACTTGACACTGCCGGGGAATGCTTCGTTAGAATTTGCCAGATCATTTAGCAGGGAGATCTCGTTCTCGACCGAGGCTTTTTTGCTTCTCAGCGTCCTCAATTCATCTTTTATCTCATTCTGCTTTTCAGCAAAACCTTCCCGCTTGGTACGAGCCTCATCCAGTTCTTTTTCCAGATCGTCCCGTTCATCAACCAGTAATTCCAGTTTTCCCTCAATAATCTTTTGCTCACCATTCAGGTTGTCGATCTCATCATTCAAATCAACGATCTCTTCATTGATCCGTTGCAGATCACCTTCTGTGTTTTCCAGACGGGATTCGATCTTAATACGCTGAGTCTGAAGTTTATTCAAATTGTTATTTGCGGTACTCAGCTCCACTTCCAGTTCGTAGATCTCGTGGCGCTCACGGTTATACTGCTGCTGTATCTGGGAATATTTTTTCTTTGAATCCTGAAGTATCTGCTCCGATTTAAGAAGGTCTTCATCAAAAGATTCTAGCTTAGAACGACTGTTGGTTAACAGATCCATGAGTTCTTTCAGGTCGATCTCACCCTGTTCAATATCTTTTTGATATTCGGTGATCACCTTTTTCTCGTTCTGGATCTTTTCTTTGGTGATGCGGATGTTGGTATCGGCTTCCCGGATCGCATTATAAAGCTGACTTACTCTCCGGTTGGCCTCTGCCTGTTGACGTTCTTTTTCAGTAAGCTGAAGGCGAGCCTGTTCATCAGCCTGTTCCAGCTCATCCGTTTTCTGGTTTATTTCCTTTTTCTCTTTTTCGGCATTGGTGATTCGCTCCTGCAGAGGCTCCAGTTCATCCTGAATTTTTTTAAAATCATGGATGGTCAAAGCTTTATCGAGTGTTTCCAGCTCATCCCGATAGCGTTTGGCTTTGGTAGCTTTTTCTGCCTGAATTTCAAGTGAACGAGCTTTCTTGCGCAACTCTATGAGGAGGTCATCAACACGCTGAAGATCTTTCCGTGTTTCGTCGAGTTTACGCAGGGTCTTCTTGCGTTGATCTTTGTACCGGGTAACTCCCGCAGCTTCTTCAAAAAGCCTTCTTCGGTCATTATTCTTATCGTTCAGGATCTCCTCAACCATCTTCAGCTCGATCACAGAATATGCATCCGAGCCCATTCCGGTATCCATAAACAGTTCCATAATGTCTTTAAGACGGCAGGAAGTATTATTAATGAGATATTCAGAATCACCGGATCGGTATAATCTCCGGGTGATGGTAACCTCACTGTATTCGATGGGGAGAATTCCTTTATCGTTAACAAAGGTGAGCGAAACTTCGGCCATACCCAGAGCTTTTTTCTGGGCGGTACCGTTAAAAATTACATTACTCATAGCAGACGACCGGAGCAGAGAAGGGCGTTGTTCCCCCAATACCCATCGTAATGCATCAACAATGTTAGATTTGCCACAACCATTAGGTCCAACGATCGAGGTGATCCCACTATCGAATGATACCTTGGTTTTGTGGGCAAAACTCTTGAAGCCCTGTAATTGTAATTCGCTTATATACACGTGTTAACTATTCAAAATCTTAAATGCAGACCCGGAACTGTCCACGTAGAAAGTGGTGCATTGCATTAATGTTCAAAGTCTGTGTTGCAGGACCGGATGCTAAACGGTCATGATCTCCTGTTCCTTCTGACTGAGGATCTCATCGACTTTTGCAGTGTGCCCGTCGGTCTTGGTTTGCACTTCGTCTTCGGCCTCAAATTTAGAGTCCTCAGGTAATGAGTGCTCTTCAACTGCTTTTTTGATATGATCATTAGCGTCGCGGCGGGAATTTCTGATGCTTACCCGGGCCTGCTCCGCTTTATCTTTGGCTACTTTAACCAATTCTTTTCTTCGCTCTTCGGTTAAGATAGGAAGAGGAATTCGGATAAAGTCGCCATCATTCATAGGATTTAGTCCGAGACCGGCCGCCATTATTGCCTTTTCTATATCGTTCAGGCTCGATTTATCATATGGCGAAACCATCAACATACGAGGCTCCGGAACCGTGATATTGGCTAACTGTTGCAGGGGGGTCTGAGAACCATAATATTCAACTTTTACCCCGCTGATAAGTGCAGGATTTGCCTTTCCGGTTCTGATGTGAGAGAACTCATTTTTCAGATACGTTACGGCATCGTCCATCTTTAAGTCCGCTTCGTCAATAATATCTTGTAATTCTTCCGCTATCATTGCACTCTAAATTAAGTTAATTAAGCTAAAATCAGCCTGTGTTCTAATGAGGTGAAGTTACTAAAAGTGGTGAATAAATCTTAATCTTTCATCAAGCTAAACTCCTTGTAATCTTCATAGTTTAGTAGTACTGTTAAAATTCAGGTCGTTTCACTATAAGTTGGTTTGTCTTAATAAGTTTTATCAATCGGGGGTATGGCGAAGGACATGCTCTGAAGAGGTTAATATTTGAAGAATTTTAGAGTCATAGGTAGTCCCTTAGTTACAGCTGCAATTTATGCTACGGTAGCGAGTGTGTGGATCTTTTATTCTGATGCTATTCTTGCTTCATTTACCTCAGATGTGGAAGTGTTGTCAAAATTTCAGACTATTAAAGGACTTTCGTTTGTAATTTTATCTGCCGCTATGATCTATCTGTTGATGGTAGCCGGGCAGCAAAATCTGAAAAAGACTACAGAAAAGGCGATCGCAGACGAACAACGTCTTCGTCTTTTACTCGATACAGCTCCATTTAGTATCGGAATTCATCAACATGGTGTTTTGAAATTTATAAACACTGCCGGGGTTAGCATGCTGGAAGTAGAAGCACCGGAAGATATAATTGGGATCAATATCGAAGAAATTGTGCATCCGGATTTTCTGGAATCTACCCGGCTAAGGGTAGAGAAAATGATGAGAGGTGAAAAAGTATCGAAAACGGTGGAGATCATTTTTCTAACCAGAAAGGGAAATGAGGTTCCTGTTTGTTTACATGTTACGCCCTTCGAAATGGATGGTGAGCCGGCTATTCAGGTTATTGCTGAGGATATTTCTGAGCGGATTGAACGGGAGGAATTGCTTGAAAATGCCATTCGTGAGAAGTCGATCCTGATCTCAGAGATCCATCATCGGGTTAAGAATAATATGGCGATCATATCGGCACTCATGCAGTTACAAGCCTTTGAGACCGACCACCAAGAAGTGAGGAGCACACTTAATGAAAGTGTAAACCGGGTAAAATCCATCGCTTTGATCCATGAACAGTTGTATAAATCTCAAAACCTGAATGAGGTACGGTTCGATCAATATATCAAACCACTGGCTGATATCGTGTCCGACTATTTTAAAGGAAGGGGTAAGGTTTTCTTCGATTATGAAATTGAGGAGACTTCGTTGAACATAAATCAGGCTGTTTCCTGTGCACTCTTTCTAAATGAAGCGATCTCGAATGTGTTTAAATACCGAACAGGAAGCGGTGAGAGTTTATGTGTTATTTCCGCTAAACAAATGGGTCGAAATATCCACATCAACGTGAAAGATAATTGCCCGTGGAGCGCTGAGTTTTTAAGTGATAAGCAGAGAAACAGATTGGGGTATCAATTAATGGAAACGACCGCCGATCAGTTGCATGGTACATTTACAATAGAGGAAAAAGAGGGTATGCTGATCACGCTGATTTTTGAAAAAGAGCTTTCGGTTAAGGGAAGTGCTTCAAATAATATAATTACTCTGTAAATAGGTGGAGTGCTTAGCCCGGTTATCGGTTTAGAAGTCCACTTTCTGAGTGTTATATTGAAATCCCCCGCAACCTCAAAAACATCACGAAATGAAGTCTACTCTACCTCTTGTTTATTCTTTTCTTGTGTTGTCTGTTCTTTTTACGGGCTGTCTTTCTGATGGTGGAGCTGATAATAATACCGATAACGGTTTGGACATCTCCAACAAAGTATTCACCAATACCAGCAATGATTGTAGTGATTATGTGGAACAGTATTATTCCAATGTAAAGGACATACAACGGGATGCTGAGTTTGAGGGACTGGTCACTGTTATTCAGACTCAAACGGAGTGCGCACTTTCAGTGAATGGGATCCCGAATCATGATTTTAATGACGCAACAGCACATTTTGCAACACAGGTAAGTGCGAATACCCGTGTGTTTACTATTTCAAGAACTCCGGAAAAAGCGGCTTCTCCTACTGCATTATCCCAAATGTATTACGATGCCCTTATGTTGAATGGCGTAGTGGTAGATATGTTATCTGCCGGTTGTTACCGCCCTAATGACCCTCAGGCAGATGCTGACGGGAATACACCGATTGGTTGTTCTACCGACGACAATTGGCTGGTTGATCCATTGGGCACAGATTCAAAGTTTGGAGCGGATGCTCATAATGCCCATACCCAACCGGATGGAACGTATCACTACCATGGGAATCCTCTTGCAATGTTCGATGATGAACCCGGGGTAAATGGATCTCCGGTGATCGGATTTGCGGCAGATGGCTTTCCTATCTTTGGCAGTTATTTTCTTGACCCCGAAACCAATGAAGTAAGAAAAGCAATTTCCGGTTATACACTCAAGTCGGGAGAGCGACCGGGGCGTGATGCTACAGATCCCGGTGGAACGTATGACGGGTTATATATTGATGATTATGAATTTACCGGAAATGGTGATCTGGATGAGTGTAATGGTATGACGGTCAATGGAGTTTATGGATATTATGTAACGGATTCTTATCCATGGATCATCGGATGTTACTCCGGTACTGTGAATGAATCATTCAATAAAGGTCAGGGGAAACTCAAGTTTAATTTGCAGTCCCTGATGCATGCACACTGATAGGCGTTTGTGACTAAGCTGGAAAATGCCACTACTTTATTTGGGAAGATGGTAATATCCGGCACCACCCTGATACTAAAAAAGGTTCCGACACAATGTATCGAAACCTTCTTTTTAGAACATCAAATTTCAAAAAGGTTTTGTTAATTAATCCCAAACTACGGTAGTACCCAGGTCCTCACCATCACAAACGATCTTTTTCAGAGATCCGGATGCGTTCATATCAAAAACAATGATAGGGGTCTCATTTTCACGACATAGCGTAAAAGCGGTAAGATCCATCACAGAAAGTCTGCGTTTAAGCACTTCATCACCGGTGATCACATCGAATTTTTTAGCCTCTGGGTTCTTTTCAGGATCATCATCATAAATGCCATCAACACGGGTTCCTTTTAGGATCACATCAGCTTCCACCTCGATAGCGCGTAATGCACCGGCCGTATCTGTGGTGAAGTACGGATTTCCTGTGCCGGCTCCGAAGATCACTACACGACCTTTTTCGAGGTGACGCACTGCACGTCGGCGGATAAATGGTTCTGCGATGGCTTCCATACGAATGGCGCTAAGTAGCCGGGTCTTCACTTCTTGTCGTTCCAGAGCATCCTGCAAGGCCATGGCATTGATCATGGTAGCAAGCATTCCCATATAATCGCCCTGAACGCGATCCATTCCTTCAGTGGCTCCCTTCACCCCGCGAAAGATATTTCCTCCGCCAATAACGATCGAGACTTCAACTCCCTCTCTTTGAACGGCTTTGATCTCTTCAGCATAGCGCGTTAGAATATCTCCGTCGATTCCATGTCCCTGCGCGCCGAGCAGAGCCTCTCCACTTAGTTTTAACAGAATTCGTTTATACTTATTCGCCACTTAGTTTTCCTGATTTATTAGACAAAAAAAAGGCTGTCCCTGAATCAGAGACAGCCAAAGGTAAAGAAAAAAAGATTAAGCATCCTCGCCTAATTGAATGCGGTAGAATGCAGTTGCCAGCGGCGTGTTATTTTGCTCCAGATACTGTTTAACAGTTAAACTGTTTTCTTTAACAAATTTCTGATTGAGCAGAACGCGCTCTTCGTAGAATCTTCGAAGTTTACCTTGAGCCGCTTTTTCTGCGATCTCAGCTGGTTTGCCTTCGTTAATGAGTTGCTCTTTAGCGATCTCAAGTTCTTTTTCTACGACAGCAGCATCTACTTCGTCCTGGGTAACAGCGATTGGCTTCATGGCTGCAACCTGCATGGCAACGTCTTTAGCTACTTCGTCGTTTTCAACGGTACCGTCGAACTCAACGATCACGCCCAGCTGATTGCCCGGGTGGATGTAGTTTACAAACGAACCATCAGTTTTAGCCAGCACCACTTTACTGATCTGGATCTTCTCACCGATAGTACCGGTCATTTGCTGTAAATGGTCAGCAACGGTAACACCTTCAACTTCAGTTGCCATCAAAGTATCAAGATCTTCAATGTCATTTTCGTAAACGGTGTTCAGGAATTTTTCAGCCTGAGCCTGGAAATCGTCGTTCCGTGCAACGAAATCGGTTTCGCAGTTGATCTCGATTGCAGCTGCTTTTTTGGCATCATCGCTGATCTTTGTAACAACCAGACCTTCTTTAGCTTCACGGTCTGCTCTCTTATCAGCAACTTTCTGACCTTTTTTACGGAGAATTTCAACAGCTTTGTCGAAATCCCCATCTGCTTCAGCCAGTGCTTTTTTACAGTCCATCATACCGGCACCGGTCATGTCTCTTAGTTTTTTTACATCAGCAGCAGAAATACTCATTGTAATAGTAGTTTTTGAGAGTTATAAAATTATTCTTCTTCGTCTGACTCAGCGGCTGAAGTGTCAGCATCCTGAGCAGGAGCAGATTTTCTTTTCTTACGTGATCTGAGCTTGGTTTTAACTTCAGGCTCATCATCAGAATCGTCTTTTGCTTCGGCAGCAGCTTGTTCCATCAATTCCTCTTCCGCTTGTGCTTCACGTTCAGCGGCACCTTCGATAATTGCATCAGCAACCTGAGAAGCGATCAACTGAATGGTACGGGCAGAATCATCATTACATGGGATGATGTAATCAGGTACATCAGGATCACTGTTGGTGTCTACCATTGCAATGATAGGAATGTGAAGTTTGATAGCTTCACTTACAGCAAGGTGTTCTTTAATGATGTCTACCACAAAGATAGCACCGGGAAGACGGCCCATATTTGCAATACCACCCAGGGTATCTTCCAGTTTTTGTTGCTCACGGGACAGCATTAACCCTTCTTTCTTGGTTAATTCAGCCATAGTACCGTCAGTTTTCATGCGCTCGATCTCTTCCATACGAGAGATGCTCTTGCGAACGGTGCTGAAGTTAGTGAGCATACCACCTAACCAACGGTGGGTAACAAAAGGCATTCCGGCGCGGATCGCTTCTGTTTTAATGATCTCTGTTGATTGCTTTTTTGTACCTACAAAAAGAATGGTTTTTCCGGCTCTTGATAGTTTTTGTACTTCGTCGAGAGCTTCCTGAAGGTAATTTCGTGTTTTCTTAAGGTCAATGATGTGAATTCCGTTGCGTTGCATGAAGATGAATTCTCTCATCTTCGGGTTCCAGCGACGGGTTAAGTGACCAAAATGGGCGCCTGATTTTAACAGGTCTTCAATAGATGCAGCTTTAGGCATTGTATTAGTATGTGTTAGGTTAATCCTCTGTGCGGGTCAGCCTTATAAAACCAATCCCGACCAATACGATCGGGACACCTGGCTATAAGTCGCCACACATGTGTGTTTAAAAAGTTGTGTAAGCGTATGAATTAACGCTTAGAGAACTGGAATCTCTTACGTGCTTTTGGCTGGCCGTATTTTTTACGCTCAACCATACGATCATCACGAGTAAGAAGTCCGTGTTCTTTCAGAGCAGAGTGTACTCCTTCATTCTCGCCATCAAGAGCGCGGGCAAGGGCATGCTGAATTGCACCAGCCTGTCCTGATTTTCCGCCGCCACGAACAGTAACTTTAATGTCGTAGTTACCTTCAAGTTCGGTTACAGAAAGCGGAAGTAACGCAATGTTACGAATTGCTTTAACCGGCAGGTACTCTTCGATAGGAGTGTTGTTGATTAAAATGTCACCTTTACCCGGTTTGATATATAAACGGGCAGTAGAGGTTTTTCTTCGTCCGATGTAATTAGCTTGTGCCATTATAAAAATCGATTAGAGCTCGATGATTTCAGGGTTCTGAGCCGCCTGGTTGTGTACAGGACCTGCATACACACGCAGGTTAGTAAGTAATTGGCGACCTAATTTATTTTTAGGCAACATCCCTTTAACAGCTGTTTTAACCAGCGAAGTTGGATCTTTAGCCAACATGTCTGCAGCGCTGGTGAAGCGCTCACCGCCCGGATAGAAAGTGTGACGGAAGTACATTTTGTCGGTCATTTTGCTGCCAGACAATTTCACTTTTTCCGCATTGATAACGATCACGTTATCACCAGTATCCATGTGTGGGGTGAATGTGGGCTTGGTTTTGCCTCTCAAAATTGATGCTATAACAGTACTCACCCGTCCCAACGGCTGATCTTCAGCGTCGATCAAAACCCATTTTTTCTCAATATCACTGGGTTTGGCGGAGTATGTTTTAAAACTTAAAGTATCCACGATAATTTCGTTTAGATTTGCTTTTTTGGAAAGACACGAAAACTACGGGAAAATTTCATTCATTACAACATCAAAATTACATAAAAATTCCATTCTGAGGTTAATCAGTATACATATTGTATATGTGTGCACTGGTATCAGTCTTTGGGATCCTGCTGAAAACTGCTTTCAAATATTTCTTCTACCTCTTGGGCATCGCAAAGATCGGTTCCTTCGCTCTGTAATGTGCTTGCAGCTGTAGAGATGCCGTATTGCACCGATCTTGCTTTAGAAAATCCCTTAATGAGTCCTGCAATCAAACCACCGACAAAACTGTCTCCGGCCCCGATGGTACTGCGGACATTCACTTTTGGCGGGGTGAATTCAGCGCGTGATTCCGGCGTGATCAGTATAGTTTTTTCTTTGCCAAGTGTGTGTACAATATGTTTTACTCCTTTTTTAAACAGAGTGTCGCATAACGCCTCATCAGAGTCTGCCCCAAAGATCCTCTTCATCTCATTGAATTCCTCCTGATTGGGTTTGATGAATTCTGCCCCATTATTCAATCCCTGAAAAAGTGATTCCCCGGAAGTATCGAGGATAAAGCGTTTGTCAGCTTCTCCACATAATTGTGCAACTCTGCTATAGAAATCAACCGGAGCACCTTGGGGTAAGCTTCCGCTTCCGACTATATATTCATAACCGGATATAACAGACCGGATCTTATCGAGAGCTGATTTCCAGACGGATTCATCTGAGATCTTACCGGGTAGTACAAAACGATATTGCTGACCGGAGCTGTTATCAATAATTGAAATATTCTGTCGGGTAAGATCTTTACTGTCAATTTGCAGGCAGTTGATGTTCTCATCAGACATCATATTATTTAGTAGTGAACCGGTATAACCTCCGCTTATAAAGAGAGCTTCACTTTGTACACCAAGTCGGTGCAAAACCCGGGCAACATTAATTCCTCCTCCACCGGGATCGTAGACAGGTTGTTTACACCGCGTTTTTTGATCGGTGATCACTTCTTCGGCTTCAGTTCCAATATCCAAAGAAGGATTCATGGTGATCGTGAGTACTTTTTTTGATGTCAAATCAGTCATTGAGTGATAGTTAATTGATCAGAAATATTGTGTATGGTCCAGAAAACAAACCCGATGCATGTAAAAGAGTTTCGGTTATTCATGTATCCGAAATCCTTTTTACTATTTTTAAAATGCAAGATACTGAAATTGATAGCGGGGCATTAGCTGCAAAATCTTATTAAGCACGGTGGATTGAGAGCAGTATTAAAAGTATATATTCTCAATGTGTGAAATCTATCACTGATACCACCTAATAAATCATCTCAAAGTGTGATCAGATCAAATAACGGACGAATGAGAAAACTATCATCAATGCTTAGAACACTGATATTTACAACCTGTTTAGCAGGATTGGGTACTCAATTATGGGCTCAATCCGTGATCGTAATTCCGGATGATGGTTTTTACAGTGATTCTGTGATCGTAAACATATCCGGTATTGAAGCTGGAGATTTGGTCTATTTTACATCAGATGGCAGCGATCCCTTAAAGTCCGGTCAGCTTTGGTCAGATACCTATACCCAAAAAGAAACGGGAACGCTGCGCGTCACTGTTATTTCAACTCAGAATGATACCACAGAAATTTTCCGAAGTTACTTAATTGATGAACCGACTGAGCTGGCTGTTTTATCGATCACTACCGATCCAGCTAATTTCTTCTCTGATTCGGCCGGAATTTATGTGGAAGGAACCAATGGAATTACCGGGTATTGCAGGGACACTCCAAAGAACTGGAATCAGGATTGGGAACGGGAGGTTCGGCTAACGTTCTTTGAAAGAGATCGAAGTTTTGGCTTTTCAGAGAACGCCGGAGTAAAGATCGGTGGAGGATGTACCCGGCTGTATGATCAAAAATCACTGGACATCTATTTCCGGGATGAGTACGGAGCAAAAAAACTGAACTATCCGTTATTCCCGGACAAACCTTTCGATGAATATGATCGCTTATCATTGAGAAATGGCGGGCAGGATTGGTACCGGGCCATGATCAGGAATGCGGTAGTACAGAGTTTTGTAAAAGATCGAATGGATCTTGGATATCAGGCATTTAAACCGGTTGCTGTTTTTCTGAACGGCGATTATTGGGGTCTGCATATGCTCAGGGAAAAGCAAAATGAGGATTTCATAGAATCGAATTATGGATTTGATGAAGATTCGGTAGACGTATTAACAACGAATGCTTCGGTAAGCGAAGGAAGTGCCGATCACTATGAGGCAATGTTAGAATATATCGAATCGAATGATCTCAGCGATCCTGCAAACTATGAGTGGGTTACCCAACAGATGGATATCGAGCAATATATCGATTATATGATCACGGAGATCTACTTGTCTAATGGAGACTGGCCGGCCAATAACATTAAATACTGGCGTCCGCAACAACCCGGCGGTAAATGGAAATGGATCCTGTATGATGCGGATATGACCATGAATAGTCATTCCCGGGGCACAACGACCACCAATATGCTGGAGAAGCTGCATCAGGTTACGGATACCAATTACGAAAACCCGACCTGGTCTACGTTTCTGTTCCGGAATCTTCTAAAGAACGAGACGTTTAAAAATACGTTTATTCAACGGTACAGTGTGCATTTGCAGCATACCTTTGCACCTTCAAGATTAAAAGCCATTCTGGATAGTACGAAAGCATTGGTTGAGTCAGAGATCCCAAGACATATGGAGAGATGGGATAAATCATTCAGGTTGGGTTATAATATGGATTGGGAAAAGCATATCGAGATGATCAATGATTTTATTACGGACAGAAATACGATAGCCCGTCAGCATTTGTATAGTTTTTTTGATCTGATTCGCCTGAATAGTCTGGAGACCATAAGTAATCCTGCTGAAGGAGGAATTATAAAAGTAGAGGGCCTGCGTACCGATACCACTCATTATGCGTTAGTCTATAATTCTATCCCTGCCACTGTATACGCAGAAGCTAAGCCCGGATACACATTTACCGGATGGAGTGGCACGGGCAGCGGAAGTGAACCACAACAACAGATCACCTTAACCGAAAACAGTATCTTAACAGCGAATTTTGTTCGCAATTCATTAGGGAATGGTAGTTCTCTGGTCATAAATGAGATCAATTATAATTCTTCGGATGTATTTGATCCTGAGGATTGGGTGGAGATCTACAACAATTCAGGTTCTTTGATGGATCTTTCGGGGTGGTATTTTTCGGATGAACAGAACGATCATCAGTTCTTTTTCCCGGATGGATTTACACTTGAAGCAGGTGGATATGTCGTGATCAGCCGGGATACCGCAAGATTCAAAGAGGTTTTTCCATCAGTGAGTAATGTGATCGGCGATATGGATTTTGGCCTTTCAGGCGGAGGTGAATTGTTGAGGATCTTTGATGCAAACGGAACATTGATTGATGAGGTCACTTACTCGGATGAAGCGCCATGGCCGGCAGAAGCAGATGGAGAGGGAGCCACACTTTCACTTACAAACCCGGGATTAGATAACACTCAGGCAGAGAATTGGGCTGCATCAACAGGAAACGGAACACCGGGCGCAGAAAATTCTGACGTTATGGTACATACTGAAGAAGAAGCATTTCGGGATCAACCGTTGAGTATTTCACTACAGCAGAATTACCCAAACCCGTTCAATCCGAGTACTACCATTAGTTATCAAATTAACTCTCCGGGGCAGGTTCAGTTAACCATTGTGGATATTACCGGGCGAACGGTAGCCGAAATTGTGAATGCTTATCAGGCAGCGGGGCATTATTCGGTAAGTTGGAATGCCCACTCGGATGGAGTGGCAAGTGGTGTTTATCTATATCGCCTGGAGGCGCAAGGTCAGGTGCTGAGTAAAAAGATGCTATTGGTTAAGTAAGTCACGAAAACTAAAATCAGATTACATCTTTCTTAGAGCTTTTTTTTCAGATACATTGCCATGGATAGGTATGCTCATATCATTCGAATTCGGCCACCTCTATGCATCAGGATCATCACAACAATTGGGTTTTAAAGATCACTAACGTAATTAGTGGGATAATTTTCGTTTCACTTTGCTTTGGTACGTCTGTGGCGCTTGCTCAGGTCACTATCAGAGGATTGGTTTCAGAAGCTTCTAATTCAACACCGCTGCCGGCCGCCAATGTGGTGTTATATACTATGGAAGGAGAAACCTATAAAGGAGTTTCAACAGATGTAAATGGTCTGTTCATCATAAATGGGGTTACTAAAGGGTCTTATGTGATCCGGGCAAGTTTTATCGGATTCAGGACATTCACAGATACCTTAGAAGTGAGCTTTTTCACTGAAAATTTGAATTACAATATCTTGCTTGAAGAAGGTGAAAATACGCTGGATGACATCATTGTGGTCGAAGAAGGAAATAAAGCAGACGTCGATGTGGGGCATATCCGCATCGATAAAGTGGATATTCAGCGGGTGCCAACTCCGGCGGGCAGTGGCGACCTGGCCAGCTACATTCAGACATTACCCGGTGTGGTATCTACGGGCGATCGTGGGGGGAACTTATTTATCCGCGGAGGGATGCCAACCGAAAACATGACTCTTATTGATGGAGCGCTCGTTTATCAGCCTTTTCATATCATCGGTTTTTTCTCCGTTTTTCCCGAAGAGATCGTATCTACAGCCGATTTTTATGCCGGTGGATTTGGTCCTAAATATTCAGGTAGAACATCGTCTGTATTGGATGTTAAACTAAGAAACGGTGATCTGTATAAACGTAATTTTTCGGCCTCTCTCAGTTCATTTCTAAGTCAGGTCTATTTCGAAACGCCTCTTAAGAAAGGTAAAAGTTCACTCATGATATCTGCCCGGAGGTCATTGATCGAAGAAAGTAGTGAATTGTACGGGAATCCCCAGCCATTAAGTTTTAACAGCCAAATGGTGAAGCTCAATAAGGTGATCAACGATCAGGGCTCCAATTGTTCAGCCTTGTTCATGCGCACCAAAGATCAGGGTAAACTTGATTACAGTGGTAATGATGTATTTAGATGGAACAATCTTGTATTGGGTGGGAAATGTGTGGCGCTCAGCCAGGAAAGTTCCGTGCCCTATGTTGATATCAACTTATCTATTTCGCACCTGAACAATGAGGTCGGAGATATTGAAGACCCTGAGCGGCAATCAGCTATAACGATGTTTCATACTCAGATCAATATTGTACAAATGATCAGCAGTATTCGACTGGAGTATGGGTTCACCACCACAATTAGATGGATGAACTATGAGATCAACGATTATTTTGCTGATCTGAATACCAAGCGGCAGGCGATATTAGGATCAGGTGCGTATCTACAATCGGTGATTCCCCTGGGAAAAAAGATCGAATTAAAACCCGGTATTAACGCTTCACTTTTTTTATTCAGATATGGGGCTACAGTCGATCCCAGGGTTCAGGTTTCTTATAAACCCAGAGGGCGCAAAGATGAGGAGTTGAGTGCCGTAGTTGGTCTGTACCGGCAGCCAATTTCCGGCATTATCGATTTCAGAGATGCGGGAAGTGCATTTACGCTATGGACCCCGGCACCGTTCGACGGTGAGCAATTACTTGCAAAGCACGCTATGGTGGGGTGGCGTCAGCCCATCGGTGGAAAATTGAGTTACTCGGTAGAAGGATATATGAAATGGATGGAAGAATTACCGGTTTCCACATGGAGCTCCATCGCAAAGTTCAATACTTCAATTTCAGTGGCGGATGGAAATTCGAAAGGGGTGGATGTAAACCTGAAATATAATGGTGACGTCTTTTACAGTACGGTCGGCTATGGCTATGTGATCACTGAATACACCACCTATCAGGAGTTGTTCAATACCTGGTATGGAGTGGATAATTTAACGTATAACCCGCCACACGATCGCCGGCATCAGTTGAATGCACAAATGGGCTTCGATTTCAAGACCTTTGATCTGAATATTCAGTGGAGTTATGGTTCAGGATTACCTTTTACCCGGCCGATCGGGTTTGATGAGTATCTGGAATATGGATTCTCCCAACCGGATGTTCGGGAAGAGTACGGCACGCCCCGCATAATTCTGGACCGGCCATTTGATGGACGTATGCCGGAATATCACCGGTTAAATGTTTCTGTAGAGAAGAGTATTGATCTTAATACGGTATGGATGAAGTTGCAGGCCGGAGCCATCAATACCTACGATAAGCAGAATATCTTCTATTTTGATATTTACACGCAACGACGGATCGATCAATTGCCTTTCTTTCCATTCGCATCCCTGAAAGTTGAAAGTAAAAGGTAGGTGAGTGATGACAATACGTACTGATACAAAAGCCAATTTACTACCGGTGATCATCACTGCCTTAGTCGTTATGATCATTGCGGGATGTAAGAATGATAATTTCGATCCGTTTAACCGGGAGGCCGATCTGCATTTTTCCATACATGGTGCCCTGGATGCATCACTGGATACACAATGGATACGGATCAGTCCGGTCAGGGATGATTTTTTTCAAAATGGGGAAGCCTTTGATGCAACGGTAACAATTACCAACACACGCACCGGCCAAACGGTAACAATGAATCCTGAAAGATTTTCCCGCTTTAATGGGGAAGAGACCGTGTATTTCTGGAATTACTGGACCACCGGGGATATTGAAGCGGAAGAAGAATATGTATTACGGGTATTTGATTCGGAGGGAAATGAAAGTTCATCCACGGTACGGATACCACCGGATTTCGTTACTCCGACCTTTGATCTGGGTCGCGGAGATGATAACGGTGTATTAATCGGGGAAGGGATAGACAGGATCGTTGTGGCAGATGGTATCTATTACCTCACCATCTACACCGAAGAAGGAGGGGCTTTTGTACGTAAAGAATATATATCGCAGGTGGAGGGCGAGAACATCACCCGAAGTGCAACTACCGGGTTATATCGTATCTATTTTGATGATATGGTGGTGATCGCAGATCTCTACAAAGTGCCGTTAACGAGAATACAATTGGATAGTGCCAAAATTTATATGGCAGCAGGAAACGACAGCTGGCCGGATGTAGTGAACTATACTCCGGAAGAACTCTCATTACCCCACGTGGTCTCTAATATAGAAAATGGAGTAGGAGTATTAGTGGGTATAAATAGTGTTACTCTGCCATTTAGGAGTTGTTATGATCAGGATCAGCAACTTATAGCCTGCGAACCGCTGAAGAGCCGGGCACTCATCAAAAATTGAAAAAACGCCAAGCTGAACACCTTCAACAGATTAGCGCTGTTGCATAGAAATAGTCTAAATTCATTATCTATTCATAAAGACTGTTAACAAGGAAACAAAAAGTCGAAAAGATTTGTACTTTTAGGTGAATTAAAAGGGAATACTAAAGAAAAGATACATGAGCGAACAATTTAAGAAAACAAGAGTAGCTTTCGATTCCGGTTCTGGTACATCTTATATGTACAGCCTCGAAAAACTGAAAGAACTAGGCTACTCCAAGATCGATACACTTCCTTTCTCCATAAAAATATTGTTGGAAGCTGTTTTGCGGGAATATGATGATTACCTGGTAACCGCAAAAGATATTGAAGCGTTAGCTACCTATAACGCCAAAGACCCACAGGGAGAAATTCCTTTCAAACCATCACGCGTAGTACTTCAGGATTTTACAGGAGTACCGGCTGTAGTAGATCTGGCTGCTCTGCGTTCTGCTATGGAAAGAATGGGCGGTAAAGCAACCGATATCAATCCTCAGGTTCCCGTTGATCTTGTGATCGACCACTCTGTTCAGGTGGATATGTTCGGGCAGGAATATGCATTCATGTTCAATGTTGAAAAAGAAATGGAGCGTAATCGTGAGCGCTATGAATTCCTGAAATGGGGTAAATCAGCCTTTGATAATTTCCGGGTAGTTCCTCCGGGACGCGGTATTGTTCATCAGGTGAACCTCGAATATTTAGGCCGTGGAGTATTTACCCGTACAGAAGAAGACGGAACCGTTACAGCATATCCTGATACCTTAGTAGGTACAGACTCTCACACAACCATGATCAACGGTCTGGGTATTCTGGGCTGGGGTGTTGGAGGTATTGAAGCGGAAGCAGCTATGCTGGGCCAGCCGATTTCCATGTTAGTACCGGAAGTAGTTGGTATGAAACTGACCGGTGCACTCCGTGAAGGAGTAACCGCGACCGACTTAACGCTTACTGTTACCCAAATGCTGCGTAAGCACGGTGTGGTTGGTAAGTTCGTAGAATTTTATGGTGATGGGATCAGTAACATGAGTTTACCTGACCGTGCCACCATCGCAAACATGGCTCCTGAATATGGCGCTACCATGGGATTCTTCCCGATCGATAGCGAATCATTACGGTACATGAGCCGAACCGGCCGATCCAAAGAGTTAGTGGATCTGGTAGAATCTTACACCAAAGCTCAGGGTCTTTTCAGAACCGATGACACTCCGGATCCGGAATTCACTTCCACGCTGGAACTGGATCTGAGTACTGTTGAAACCTCATTAGCGGGTCCAAAATTACCTCACGATCGTATTGTGCTGGGTAATATGAAAGAGACGTTCAAAAACTCTCTCATCAGCGACAATCCTACGATGGGATTCAATCTGGAGCAGGAAAAACTGGCAAACAAAGGATTGTACAAGAATGGTCAGGAAATTGAGATGAAGCACGGTGATGTGGTAATTGCTGCCATCACCAGCTGTACCAATACCTCAAACCCAAGTGTAATGTTAGGGGCAGGTATAGTTGCTAAAAAAGCGTACGAAAAAGGACTGAAAGTTCCAGCCTACGTAAAAACTTCTCTGGCACCTGGTTCCCGGGTAGTTACGGAATATCTGAACGAAGCCGGTTTGACCGAATACATGGATAAATTAGGGTTTAACCTGGTTGGATACGGTTGTACAACCTGTATCGGTAACTCTGGTCCTCTGCCTGAACCGGTAGAAACTGCCATCAAAGAAGGTGATCTTATTGCCGCAGGGGTGCTATCCGGAAACAGAAACTTTGAAGGCCGGATTCATCCGTGGGTTAAAGCGAACTTCCTGGCATCTCCGCCATTGGTAGTAGCTTATGCACTTGCCGGTACGGTGGATATCGATCTGGCTACCGAACCGATTGGTAAAGACAAAGAAGGAAACGATGTATTCCTGAAAGATATCTGGCCGACTACCGATGAGATCGCAGAGCACTTGGATAATGCGATCCGTCCGGAGCTGTTCGATAAAATGTACAGCGATATCTTCGAATCACCAACCTGGGAAGAGATCCCGGTATCCGGTGGCGATCTCTTTAACTGGAGCGAAGATTCAACCTACATTCAGGAACCCCCATTCTTTATGGATATGAGTGAAGAGCCTGAAGAGATCAAGCCAATCAAAGGTGCCCGCGCACTGGTTAAAGTAGGCGATTCTATCACGACCGACCATATTTCTCCGGCCGGTAACATTAAAGAAGATGCACCTGCCGGTGAGTATTTGAAAGCTAACGGAGTGAAGAAAGAAGATTTCAACTCCTATGGTTCACGTCGTGGTAACGACCGGGTGATGACTCGAGGTACTTTTGCCAATGTACGATTCAAGAATCAACTGGCACCGGGTACGGAAGGTGGCTTTACCACCTATTTCCCGGATAATGAAGTAACTACTATTTTCGATGCTTCACTTAAGTACAAAGAAAGTGGAACCCCACTGGTAGCCTTAGCCGGCAAACAATACGGAACAGGGTCTTCCCGCGACTGGGCTGCAAAAGGAACCAATCTGTTAGGAGTTAAAGCAGTGATCGCCGTTTCATACGAGCGTATTCACCGTTCAAATCTGGTACAGATGGGCGTACTTCCGTTACAGTTCAAAGAAGGCGATACCGCCGACAGTCTTGGATTGGATGGTTCTGAAGTATTCGATATCGAGGTAGATAATGATGTGAAGGCAAGAAGTGAGATCAAAGTTACCGCTACGAAAGCGGATGGTACTAAGGTCGAATTTATGACTGATTGCCGCATCGATACGCCGGTTGAAGTAGATTACTACCGTAATGGTGGAATTCTGCATACCGTATTGCTCGACTACCTGAAAAAGAGCAAACAATAATCAACCCTTTTGATTTAATCCCTGGCTGGAAACGGTCAGGGATTTTTTGTTTTTAAAAAAAGGAAACAGCATCTTTAGCCGGTCTTACGACCACCTGTGATCTGTATTCAATATCGATATTAATGGCTGAAAATTTTAAACATATGCAATTACTGCTTCATGCGATTGAGGGAATCAACCGCACCATGGAGCTCAAATCGCTGTTGTTAAAATGCATGAATTCGGCTACCCAGGTGATGGAAGCAGAAGCAAGTTCATTGATGTTGCTCGACGATGTGTCCGGCGAACTTCATGTGAGTATTCCAACCGGACCTGTAAAAGACAAGATCAAGGGAATGAGTATCCCCCGAGACAAAGGGATTGCAGGTTGGGTACTGAAAAAATAAAAAGCCTTTCATCTCAAATGTGCCCAAAGACAGTGATATCTTTCTTGGAGATCTGAGCACCGAATTTGAGACCCGAAATATTCTTTGTGTACCGCTCATTAATTCTAAAGATGAAGCGATCGGAGTGATTCAGGTATTGAACAAGAATGAAGGGCAGGATTTTACCGAAGAAAACATCCCGGTATTTGAAACTCTGGCCGGGCATATCGCTCTTTCCATCGAGAAAGTGAAGGAAGTGGATGAGCTGAAGAAACAGATCAAAGACAAAGAGAATCGACTTAAAGAAGTTCATCAGGGACTGAAAAGTAATCTGGCAGCGATCAATGCGCTCATTCAACTTGAAGTTCCTGAGCTGGCCGATGAACAGGCAAAATTCATTTTGAAAGCCACCGGAAGTCGTATAGAGACCATCGCCAATGCTCATCATGTGCTCTACAATCAGGATGAGTTTGAATATCTGGATCTTGGAAAATATCTGGGCCGCTTAACCGGAATGGTCTCTGAGATCTTCGAAGACCCTGAATATGATGTAAGCCTGATGCTCGACTTCGATAAGATCGCCATTAAATCAAGTGTGGCGCTTACTGTAGGCTTGATCGTGAATGAAGTGCTGGTATATATGTTCAAAGAAGCATTTGCTGAGCGCGGATACGGTAAAGTAAGTCTGGCTGTAAAGAAAGATGAAGGAAATGCAGTGGCGATCAGCATTTCTGATGACGGTAACGGACTTCAAACCATACTGGATGGTACCGCTGAAGATTCTCTGGGTTCAGTAATTATCAAGACATTGGCAGTGAAATTAGATGCTACGCTTACACAGCGGCAGAACGATCAGGGCGGAACCATCTTTAGTATTCTTTTCTATCTCTGAACGCCCGAATGAAATAATTAAGTCAGGAAATTTTAGAAATGCAGAAAAAGCAGATCAATATCACCGTTGAATTAGACGACGAGAACATCCCATCAAACATTAACTGGAAAGCCGATGACATGCAGGGCATGGATGAGGCAAACTGCCGGGCTATGCTGTTGTCAATGTGGGATGCAAAACGAAAAGACACCTTAAAACTGGATCTTTGGACCCGTGATATGACAGTGGACGAAATGAAGATCTTCTTTCATCAGACGTTGGTTTCGATGGCAGATACTTTGCAGCGTTCTATCAACGATGAACGTATATCAGGAGACATGATGGATTTCTGTGATTACTTCGCCGAAAAAATGGAGATCAAGGCGTAGTTCAGCCAGATTCCCATCCCTGAATTTACACCCACCAGTTATCCAGGCCACGCATGGTAAATAATTTGGCAAGGATATGTCGTAACGGAGAGTGAAGGATACCCTTCAATACAGTCTCTTTTAAGAGAGGAAAGCGACTCTTTCTGCCGATCTTCATATTCATTTCAGCTCTCATGGCAGCTTTCTTTACAACCACCTGATGAGAGGTAGAATACCCTTCTGTGGTTCCGTTTTTGAATCGAAGAGCGAGATTCCAGGCACCAAGCCAACCAAGGTTCATGCCTTGTCCGCCGATAGGACTCACCACATGAGCTGCGTCTCCAACCAGAAAGACCCGTCCTTTCTGAAAACTTTCAGCCATTAAATGCTGAACGCCGAAACTGCTTAACATGGAGTTGGTTGAAACGGGAATAGAATGACCGATCCTGTCTTTTATCAAAGCTGACAATTGCTCCGCAGTCGGTGAGTTCACATAATCATCGGTTTTAACTACCCACCTGCGTTTATTACCCGGCAGAGGGAAACATTCGATCAAACCTTCTGCGGGAAGGTAGACCGCAGCATTGGTATTCAATCCGGTATTATCTTCGAAATCTCCCATGATATAAGTGTCAGGATATCGTTTGCCGGAATAATGGATGCCGATGGCTTGACGAACACGGCTGTTCTTCCCGTCGCACCCAATTACGAAGTCTGCGCTCAGATTTTTTTTATGACCATTCTCTCCATAGTGAACATCCACATGATCACTGCCTTGTTGAATGTGTGTTACTTCGATGCCTGTTTTATATGACGATGGAGAGCGTTTTAAAAATTCATCTCTGAGAATGCGTTCGGTTTCGTTCTGCGGATTGATGAGGATGTAGTTATACGGTTCGGGGCACTGCTCGAAAGTGACGGCCCCTAATAAACGTTTCCCGGTATGTGCTATGCCTTCAAAAACTTTAATTCCGTTTTCCAGAAAAGTTTCAGTGAGATTCAGCTGGTCGAATAATTCCAGCGATACCGGGTGAATCCCAAGTGACCGGGTATCAGAGATCAGCTCCTTCCTTTGTTCTAAAATGGTGCAGGAAAAGCCATGTTCCAGAAGTGCGATCCCCATAAACAAGCCAACCGGACCTCCTCCAACAATTACAATCTCCTTACTCATGGTTCAGATCCAGAATTAAAAGTAAACGAAAAGGAAAAAGGCGCTTTACCATCCATCGATCAGGAGTTGAACGGTCAAGTTCCTCTCCGGTGTAGCTTTTCCGGATGGAAATAGATCCGTCGTAGCTCACAAAAGAATCATGAAACAAAAGAGGGGTGATCATTCTGAAAAGTACATATCCCACGTCACTTCGTTCAATATCATTAAAGATCACCTTCCGCCTGGCAAGTTGTTCAGCTTCAAGCAGGATATCTGTCAGCGAAGATGCATCAAGATGATGAATCAAATGATTTGAGATCACGAAATCGAACTTAAAACCCTTGGTAACCAGATCGGTGGTGCTGCAATGCTTAAAAGCTATTGCGTTGCCGTCAAGATTTCGTTCAACATATTCCACTGCACGGATGTCAGTTTCAATGGCGGTAATCTGCAGGTCGAAGCCATCTTTATCAGCCAGTTGCTTAAGCATAACGGGAACATCTCCTCCACCAAAACCAATATCAAGCAGGGTGTAGCTGGTGCCCTTTTTTAACTCCGGTCTAAGATGATCACGGTAGATCTTTTTCCATCCGGATAATAACCGGTTGATCGTTTTAAACTGGCTGTATGTGTTATTAAGTTTGTCCAGATCACAATCATTCCGATCCATGAGTTCGATCAGATTAGCTTCCCGTTTTGACAGAATGAAGGGCATGTGAATCAGGACTTGACCGAAGTGAATAATCCGGTCTCGATAGTCAAACCCGGACCAAAAGCGATCGGAAGAATGGTTTTTCCTGAATCCCGTTTCTGTAATAAAATGTCGTTCAAAACAAACAGCACGGTTACACTACTCATATTGCCGAATTCTGCGAGCACTTTTCTGGATGATCGTACCTGATCATCCTGAAGGCCCAACGTCTCTTCCACTTTATCAACAATAGCCCGTCCACCGGGATGAACGGCCCAAAGGTCTATTTCTTCCTTGGTGGTTTTTAAAGATTCGAAAAGAGGTGTGATCACATCTTCCAGATTGGCTGAAATTATATCCGGCACATAGCTGGATAAGGTCATATTAAAGCCTGAATCACCTATGGTCCAGGCCATATCTTTTTCTCCTTCATAGGCAAGAGAAGAAGTGAAAGCCTTCATTTCAAAGCCATGAGTTGGTTGCTTAGCCGATACGATCATGCCTGCAGCTCCATCCGCAAATACCGAAGAAGCGATCAGTGTATCGGGGTCATTCTTCTTTTGAAAATGGAGAGAACACAGTTCGGTGGCGATCACCATAACCACGGCATCAGGATCGGCCTCACAAAATGCTTTTGCCATCTTCATCCCCTGAAATGCGGCATAACAACCCATAAACCCGATATGGTATCGTTGAGTAGAAGGATTTAGTTTGAGGCCACGAACAATCTCAAAGTCCGGACCCGGCGCAAAAAAGCCGGTACAGGAAATGGTGATCACATGCGTGATGGAATTTTTATCCAGTTCGGGATTCTGATTCAATAACTGCTCTCCAACATTAAGAAAAAGCGGGATCGCTTCCTGTGTATATTTTTCATTTCGCTCAGAAGTAGACGGGCAGGAATGTTCCGAAAATGCACGGTTAAAAAAAGAGTCACCCGACCCGGAATGGAAATCATGCAGTACGGTATGACGTTTTTCGATACCCGATTGAGAATACACCCGATGCAAGATCGCCTGAGTGCGACGGTCGCCCTCAAACCTGGATTTCATAAGATCCCGGACCTTTTCTTGTTTAGCAAAAGTTTCAGGTACGGCAGTTGCAATAGAATGGATGTAAGCAGGCATCAGCGATTGAATTGGTTAACAAACTGATTAAC